>OJQL01001029.1_pt1 | contig 24093 bp, 21 predicted proteins | sample 1598731 | NCBI WGS metagenome assembly OJQL01 (sample SAMN03922510, study PRJEB24848) | human gut metagenome | isolation source: stool sample | host: Homo sapiens | place: Germany | collected 2010-02
GCCCGAAGTCGTGTATCAGCTTCTCGGCGGCTTGCCGGGGGTTCAGGTCGAACAGTTTGGCGGTGAGGTCGATGGCATCTCCATTGGCTCCACAGCCAAAGCAATAATAATAGGTGTCGTTCAGCTTCATGCTGGGGTCGCTGTCGGAATGGAAGGGACAGCACACCATGCCATGGCGGTCGGGTTCCATGCCGTACATCTCGCCGACCTGCCGAACGGTAATCGCAGATTTGATTTTCTGGTACAGGCTCAAGGGCATTCCTCCTTTGTGTTGTGTACTGCACCGGAGTACCCGGCGTGGAAACTCCGGTGTTTTTGCCTCGTGCCTGAATATACGGAAAATTTTGCAGAAAAGGCGAAAAAGCGGCAGAACTGCAACGAAAAAAAGAAAAATGCCCTCACTGGTTGCAGGACTGCAACAGCGAGGGCGAAGAGAAAACCGTATATTGAACAAAACGGCAGAGCGTATTATAATGAGGAAAAAGCTCAAAAAGGAGGGCCGACCACATGGCACAGGAATATCTGCCCGCACCATCCAACGTCCGTCTTGCGGACTTGATGAAAGAGCACAACATCAGCCAACCGGAGCTTGCCAAGGAACTCGGCTGCTCCAAAAGCACTATCAGCCGCTACATCAGCGGTGCAAAAGGGACGCTGACCCATGAGCAGGTGCTGAAGATCGCAAGGCTGTTCAACGTGTCCACGGATTTTCTGCTGGGAGAAACCAACATCCCCGACCGCAAGAACTACGATATTGCCGAACTGGGCTTGTCCGTTGAAGCCGCAAAGAACCTCTATACAGGGCGTGTCAATACAGAGGTGGTCAATCTTCTGCTGGAAAACGCCCGCTTTGCAGAGCTTACTTACCGCATATCGCAGTATTTTGATGATACCTTTGCTTCCGGCATCGCAGCACAGAACGCCATGCTCACGACATTGAGCACCCTGCTGCGTACCAAGGTTAAGACCCCGGAAGCGGCCAAGGCCGCCAAAGACATCAACCTTCGGAGAAAGCCGGTGTATCAAGGCGACCTTGATGACATTGAGATGTACTTTATGGCGGCGGTCAAGGAAATCAAAAAGGGCATCGGGAGCCATTACGCCGAACAGGAAGCCATGAGCAAGAAAGTGGCAGAGAAGATGTTCACTGAATTGACCAAAGGGCAGGATGTGCAGCACCCAACGATTACGGCAGAGCAGTTGACAGATGCAATGTTGGACAGTGTTTCGGGCATGGAAGGAGCCACGCCGGAAGCACTGGAACAGCTGCGGAACGGTCTGCTGGGAATCTTGCAGTCTGCCGCAGAGCAGGAAAACGCCCATGAAGCAGACGAATGAACGGCTTTGTGCGCTGGCACAGAAAGGCGATGCTGCCGCGCTGGACAGCCTGATCGACAACAACAAGTCCTTTATTGGCAAGGTGGCGAATGACCTTTTTCGCAGCATGAATTTGGCACAGGCTGGCCTGAACCTTGATACAGACGATTTGAAACAGGCGGGCAATCTGGGCTTATGGAAAGCTGTGCCGAAGTTCGATGCAGCGCGCGGCATGAAGTTCCTGACCTATGCGGCTCCTGCTATCCGCAATGCTATGACGGATATGGTTCGGGATGCCTTTAGCGCTTTTGAGCAGCGGATGGTAACGGAGGACAAGGATGGTACCTGTTACCAGCGTGTTTCGCTGGATGATGTTCTGCCGGGAGAGGAACAGCTGCGGCGCATCGAAGCCATAGCCGACCCCTATGCCATGCAGCCGCAGCGCATTATGGAAGAACAGGAATCGCGCCGGGAACTGTACGATGGACTGAAACGACTGACCCAGCGAGAACAGACCTATCTGCTGTATCGCTACGGATTCACGGACGGTGAGGAACATCCCCTGATCGGTACGGCGATATACTTCCACCTGACAAAGAGCCGTGCCCAAAAGACCGAGGAACAGGCCATGGATAACCTGTGGTTGGAACTGCCGTGGTGGTATATCTGAAGGGGTGCTTTTGCAACTCACTACCGACTTCTTTCCAGTATTATTCAGAACCAGGGTATGATGTTACCAATAATCGTTGAAAGGATATAAAAAATGGGCACCATAAAATTATTTGAAATTCCGATTTATGCATTATCCGAAAAGAAACTAAAGGAAAAGGTTCATCAAAAAGAGGAAAACTTAAGAGAAAAAATCAAAGACGAGAAGGCTTTTCAGTACATTAGGGAAAGCTCCATTTTACCCTTTGGGAGCTGGGAATATAATCATTTGGTCGGTATAATCAAAATATCCGTAGAAAATTCAAGCATAATCTATGAACTTTACGGACAAACACCATGGGTGAAAAGGTACTACTGGTATACTTCTAAAAGAAAAGCACTTCGACGTAGACAAATTATTGGAACTCATTTTTACATCGGTGATGAACGGTCAAATGAAAACATTCAAAATAAGGTTGCTGATTATCTTTTACATAGTATAGTTCGAGATTATATTCCATCGAATTATTATGTTGACACAGAAGCATTTTTGAATGTTAATAAATATATTGATTATTTGGATTTAGTAGAAAAAATGGCAGTCTGCTGAAAATGCTGTATCTGGCGATGATGGATATTACGAAAAAGTGGACGGGTCGGCGGCAGGACTGGAGCCGCATCCATGCGCAGTTGTCCATCTATTTTGCTGAGCGTATGCCGGATTAACACCTGCTGCGGAGGAATGTCAAGGGTATATGAACGGTTTCGCCGCCCTTGACATTCCCCCTTGCCGGCGTTATGTTGTTGTTAAGGCGACAGCCGGATTCGCCGTCTGCCGCCTCATATTAAAATTGCTCTTGTTTTATAGCTGTCTGGACTTTACACAAAATTTGGGAGAGACCCTAACAAGATGATCGATAATTACATTTACTTCTACAACCACGAACGCATTCAACTAAAAACCGGACTGTCTCCGCTTTCGCTTCGTCAGTCCGGTTAACGCACACCCTACACAGGACGCTTTTTATTCATGTCTACTAATCTGGGGGCGGTTCACAATCAGCACCCAGGGCGGTGAGCGTTTTGTTTGATTGAATTCTATTTTGCTATGCAGTATACTACTGTTATGGAATATCCTGTTGTATTTTATCCCGAAAGGAGGGTTCCACATGAACTTTTTCGATATAAGTCTAATTGGCCAGAAGTTTGTCATAAACGAAGATGAGCACAAGGTATTACTTCAAATGTGCATCACTCCCCTCGAAAACACACCAAATCGCATTTTAGTTTTGAACTCTAAAACCAACAACCAGAATCTAAAAATCGTCGCTTGGAATGAACGATTAAAGAAGATTCTTCCGATTGCATGCGTCGATGCAAAACAAGTTATTGAGTCCGTTAAGAAAATGCCGTTTGATGATGTGCTTCGAGCTCGTGTTTCTGCACTACAAGTTGAAAATTTGGGGAGCAATGAGTCCCTTCACCTTGAAGCACTGAGTGAAGGAATCGAAATATTGATTGCAAGAAACTCGGAACCCGTTTTATCTGACACACATCAAATTGAAGTAGAATTTGACACCACCAAACTTATTCCTTTGCATTTTGTGTATGGTGCTTTTGATGGTTTGCGTATGTGCGTATATTTTGAACTTGAAGCATGTCAAGTGGTCTCAATCAAGAATTGGGGAATACTTTCACCAATTCGAATCTATGTTGATAATTCACCTTCTGGGGAATACTATGCACAAAATACCAACATAGTAGAAGAAACCGTGTCTTTTGAGTGTGAACCTCAGATTGTTGCAGCTCTTGAACATCGAAAAACTGGATGGATGAGGATTGAAAAAATCAACCCTATTGATTTGACGGACTTTTTAGCTTCGACTGCGGGATTGCATAATACGGTATCGTTCCCCGAAGACTATCCAACCGCACCACAATGGTATATTGTGGCAACTCCGGTTTCGGGTATTGCCTTTGGAAAAGACTTTGGAATCGGAAATGTCATGTTTTACACGGCATCCAGCGAAGAAATTATGCATATTTGTGGGTTCAGCCCCAAATTATCTGAATATGATTCTTTTGCGCTCGTCAATGTAAATAGCGATACGCTATATCATGCATTTGTTCAGGCTAAAAAGCAAATCGAGCAAGCAGTGGATTTATTGGTTAACATTTTAAAAGATGACAGCCTATACAGCGTTCACTCCATTGGCAAACATTTGTTGCGCCGCAACAATACCGTCTTCGAACGAAAGGTTTCTATTCCGTCTTGGGTGTATATAGAAGTACCTTTCACTGGTGGCAAGCTTATTTGCGATTATACCGAAATCGTTAAGCAGGAAAATTTACTTGTCCCAGAATCGTTTAAGATGCTTCAACATGAGCTAAACAAAATAGAATTGCTTTTGCTCAAAGCTAATGGAACAAATGATAAGGAATTAACCCCCTTATTTAATTCGTTGAAATGGATTCGGCGAGCATGGGATGCTGAGGATTTTGATGATAAGGTTATATACTCAATTATCGCATTAGAATTCATTGTTTCTAAAGAACCGAATTCTCCTATGATGGAAAAATCTTTGCGTAAAAAATGCAAAGGTGAAATACGGAAAATTATTGCTATGATGAAAAGCCCTCCCATAGATAAAACCCTGTATTCGCAGCAGGTGTGTGATAAGTTTGATAGAACATATACAGAAACCCCTTTTATGGGCAAACTGCGAAATTTAATTGATAGATTAAATATTCCAGTATCACCTGATGAGATGGAGCTAATTGCAAAGTGTAGGAAGCAACGCAACGGAATCGTACATGGAGAAAATGATTCAAAACTTCCAACAGATGAAATTTATAGACTTTGCGAATGTATTGGAAGAATTGCTTTTTATAAATTGGCGTCCTTGGAGGATTGATTATGAGCATCTTAGAGAAAAGTGAGCGAATAGGCCGTGAACTTAAAAACACCATAGAGGGGCAACATGCGCTTGAACTTTATAAAATGATCTCGCAATATCCTCAGGAAACTACATTTGAGTTTTTTCAGTTAATTAATCGATACTATATTCAGGCGCATTTTTTCTCTATACAACATGCGTTGGACATACTTAAGGACAATGTGGACAACGAAGTGTTAGGAACTCATGTGAGAAAGCTTTTATCTATTAATGAAATACACGATTTTGCTGCAGCAAATATTCCAATTGGGAAATTCGTCGAGGAAATAAGTAAGGTTGCCTTTGGTAATGAAGTTAAGTATGAACTACCGAAAGACGTTTCTTTTACCCCTGAACTTGTGAGATTATCCAACTCTTTAACCGTTGAGTGTTTAAGAACGAACATTTTACAACGCTTTTTGGCAGAATATCACACTAAGCCAGAATTTATTGCGGCAATCCAAAGATTTGATGAGTTGAGAGGTGCACAGCCGATTGTGCCTTACAGCAAGGAGGACAGAAAAATTCTCGGTACCCTGAAAAAAGAATTTGGTGCGAAATGTGAGGTTGACCTTTTACATTCGCTGGTTTCTATGATGTCGTATATAAAAGATATGATTTTTGATGCTTTCTATGATAACGTATTTGAAATATACGAAGAAACAGACATCATATCTCGAAAGCAAAAAGCTTTGGCGAACTGTATATATAACAGGCTCATCTTACACCCTGACATGCGAACTGTTGGGCCGAAGACTGGCTGGATTATGAAAATTCATAATTTAGACGGCAGCGTTACATATGGCCAAATTTTTAGCAAAACCATGCATTGGACGAAAGAAGAATGCACAATGACAGTTAATTCATTAGCATACAATATATTATGAAGCAATACTAAAGTTTTCTCAAATCCTGCGCCGCAATAAACAAGGAACAAGGAAAAAGGGGCTGTTGCACAAGCGCAACAAAAAGACCAGAGTTATTTAGCCAAAAGGCTTTACAACTCTGGTCTCTTGCTTTAACGTTAACAGTACCAAATGAAACGGATACCGTCCGGCGAGGATACGCTGTCTGGCAGGGTTTGGCGCACCTGTTTTTGACAGTAGTAAAATTGACCTTCGCCAATACCACGTTCCTTGCATCTTGCGTTGACTTTCATCCCACTGGCTTTCTGCTCCTTGATGCGTTCGGTCCACTGCTGTAGCATGACCTGACGTTTTGCTTCCGATATTTTCATGGCCTGTCCTCCGATGCTGAGCCAATCTGCTTTATTGTAAAGTGACTCTGAAAACTTTCAAAACTCTGAAAACTTGAGCATTAGTTGACTTAAGTTTTGAGCTTTCACTTCAATTTAAAAGTTTACCACGGAGGAAGGGGTAAAGTCTAACCACGGTTTTATTGAGCGCTTACGTTTTTTCGCACCAACTTGGTTGAAAACCAAATTTAAAAGCAATATAATAGTCACATCAAATAAAGTAGGAGATAGAAAATTGACTTTTAATAAAGTGCAAGCAGCAGCTTTTGATTTAATTCAGTCTGATGCTAGATTTTTATATACTTTGACAGACATACGTCAAAAAGCTCGAAATATAAATAGCAATTACATAATGATGTGCCAACCATATATAGGAATTTTTGCAGATGGTGCAGAGCAATGGTGTAAAAAATTAAAATTAGAAGCTCCTGCTTTTAATCAGAGAGAAAAAACATACTATACTGCATTAAGACAAGAACATAAATTGTTTGAAAAATCATATAGCGAATACGAGACACTATTGTTAGAAAAATTCCAAGAAAGCGACAATTATTTTTACAGCATTCGTCGTATCCGCGAAAAATTATTGGGCTACTACAATGTAGGCACAGATTATTGCAACAATGAATTTTGTGGAAACACTATTATCTGTGCGCTTCATACCCCCATAATGACATTAGGAAATAAAACAGCAGGAGTATCCCTTAGAGACATAAGTGTTATTGCAGGGAAACTTGCCGCTTACTTTGGGTGTACTGATTTTCCACCATATCGGTATAATGATAATATCAGCGTTGGGTATAAGGACTATCACTTTTATAAAAATTGTCCGTTAAAATTAAAAACAGATTTGGGCTTTGTACTATTTTCAGTACTTTGTAGTATCAATTATGTTACAAAATTTATTGATATATATTTCATCGAGGAAATTCCTCAGAAATTCAAATTTGCCTATTTGCAATATTACTATTTATGCGATTTCATAAATGAGTTGAATGCTTGCCAGCGAACCAATTACCACATAGATAGTTCTTTACAAGACAGGGACTTTCGTAATTGCCTTGCCCATTATGGATTAGGACAATTCTTGAAAGAAAACGAAATTATTGATGATGATATAATGAAAGGCTTAACTTATAAGGCTTTTAATACGGATTACCATTCCTCTAAACAACTTCTATATAAATATTTGGGTGATTTATCAGAACAAATCAAAGCGGACATATTTTAATAGCAATGGCGGCAGGGAAAATCCTTGAGACCATCCCTCAGCCAGGAATCCATTGAGGCAACGCTGCTCATTGCTGTTTAACTTTATTTTTCAGGAGTCCTTTTTGCGAACTTCCATTGACACAGTCTAATGAATCCCATCAATAAAGAACAAGGCATTTGGCGGTTCTGTATAAGAATCGATTCAATATTCTGTATAAAGCAACAGCCGCCCAGCGACCTTACGGTCTCGCTGGGCGGCTTATTTTTTGCGTTTCCAGAGCAAATATTCTTCGTAGCGGTGCATCTCGTTCTGTTCTTCTTCGGTCAGGCGCTGGCGCTGTTTGCGGGCTTCGTCCGAGGGGTCGATGTCGGTCAAGCCCAGAAGGTAGTCGGCGGAGGTGCCGTAGAGCTTGCAAATGGCAATCAGCATCTCATGGTTTGGAGAACTCTTTTCATGCTCCCAACTGCGGATGGTGGAGGTTGCAACATTAAGGGCTTTGGCGAGTTCTCCCTGTGTTTGGTTATTCCAATCTCGCAAGTCAGCTAATCGTGCTCCAATCATCCTTTTCCCGCCTTTCTTTGCCATAAGTATAGATGCTTCTTATCACTTTTGGCAAAAAGCGCCGAGAATCTTGTTAATTTACTTTGAAAGTGATAAGATACTTGTTAGTATAGGCTGGAAGTGCTAAGAACATTATCACTTCCGCCGCAACGCTAAGGCAAAGCGAGGGAATCCCCGTTGGAACAACTGATCGACTTTCACGCACCGGAAGTACAGGCGGTGCTGAATACGCTGCTAAAAGATAAATCCACCGGTAAAAACATCATCTGGGCAACCGACCCGCCGGAGGAACTGCAAACTGTGATGTACGAGCCTGTCACGGATAAATCGCAGATTACCGCACAGCAGCTCGGGCTGACCCACTACGAGGTGGTGCTGCCCCGGATGATGAAGCAGACCGACACCCAGCAGCAGCGCACCCGCAAAAAAGGCGAAGTGTTCAGCCCCGCATGGGTCTGCAACAAGATGAATAACGCACTGGATGCCGACTGGTTCGGTGCGCTGGGGGCAGAGCAGACCGCCGGGCAGTTCACCGTGGAGCTGCCCCAAGGCTGGCAGACGGTGGAAACGCCGGTGCAGTTTCCGGCTTGCAGCGGCAAGAACCCGGCATGGGTGCAGTATGTGCAGAGCCGCCGCTTGGAGGTGACCTGCGGCGAAGCCCCCTTTCTGGCGTCCCGGTACGATGCCGCCACCGGCGAGATGATCCCGGTAGCCCGGCGCATTGGCATTCTGGACCGCAAGCTGCGTGTGGTAAGCGAGAACGCCGCCACAGAGGACGAGTGGCGCAAATATGCCACCCATGCGGTGCAGTCCACCTACGGCTACGAGTATCAGGGAGATAATCTTTTGCTGGCACGGGTCAACCTGCTGCTGACCTATGCAGAGCATCTGCAAGCCCGCTGGCAGCGCAAACCCACAAAAGAAGAGTTACAGCCTATCGCCAACATCATCAGCTGGAACCTGTGGCAAATGGACGGCTTGCACTTGTCCGTGCCCGGCGGCAAGCCCCAGCCGGAGGCAGAACAGCTTGATCTCTTTTTCATGTTCGGAGCGGCAGAGCCGCAGCCGCCCACGGTATCCTGTAAAGTGAAAAACTGGCGCAAGGGCAGCCATGGAACCGCCCAGAACTTTGAAACCATTCAGGAAGGGAGTACCAGCATGAAGTTTGATTATGTCATCGGAAACCCGCCGTATCAGGAAGTTGATGGAGGTTCAGGCGCAAGCGCAACGCCGGTATATAACAAATTCATTGAGGAAACAAAGACATTGAATCCAACGGCAATGTCTTTTATCATTCCAGCAAAATGGTATTCTGGTGGTAAAGGGTTAGATAAATTTCGAGAGCAGATGTTAAACGACAAACGAATGGCGGTACTCGTTGACTATCCTAACTCGCTGGATGTTTTTCCGAATGTGGATGTTGCTGGTGGTGTATGCTATTTTGTGTGGGCTAAGTCACATGAGGAAAAATGCTACTACATAAATTACCGAGATGGGGTTAAGACATCCGAATACCGTGATTTGAATGAGTTTTCGACGTTTATTCGTTATCCAATCGCTGCCGAGATAGTTAAGAAGGTGCGTCTGAAAGGAGAGCAGACGCTTGATACGATAGTTTCCAGCCGAAAGCCGTTTGGTCTTGCTACAAATGTGAAACCGCTCAAAGCAGGAGATATTCAACTGAGATTTAATGGTGGGGTAGGCCCATATAAAAGAAGTTTGATTTCTACGGGTATAGAAAATATAGACCGCTATAAAATCATTATTTCATATTTGACGGCAGAACACGCAGGACAGCCCGACAAGAACGGACAATACCGCATTCTCTCGACAATGGAAAAGCAACCGCCGAAAGTAGTTTGTTCAGAAACGTATCTCGTTGCAGGAGCATTTGACACAGAAGCTGAAGCAGATAACTATATGAGATACCTAAAAACACGATTTGTGCGTTTTTTGATTTCGATTTTGGCGATGACACAGCATATCAGCAAAGGTATGTTTGGTTTTGTTCCTGTTCAGGATTTTTCAAGAGCGTGGACAGATGAAGAACTGTTTTCAAAGTATAAACTAACTTCTGATGAAGTGGCATTCATACAAAGCATTATAAAGGAGATGGCATAATGGCTGGCATAACCCTGCGCACTGCCCGGCAGGTGGTGCCCATGATCTACGCCTATACCACCCCGGAAATTGCCCGGCATAACGGCTGGACGAAGATCGGCTACACCGAGCAGTCGGTGGACAAACGCCTGAAACAGCAGACCCACACCGCCGATGTGCTGTACCATGAGGAGTGGCGGGGCAATGCCGTCTACGATGACGGCAGCGGCGAGGTGTTCACCGACCACGATTTCCACGCCTACCTCCGCAAGCTGAACGTGGAGAACGACCGCAAAAACGAGTGGTTCCATCTGGATGGGCAGCAGTCCCGGCGGTATTTTCAGGATTTCCGCATGAACCGGGGCCGGGTGCAACTGGATGCCGCCATCGCCTACACCCTGCGGGAAGAACAGGCAAGGGCTGTCCACGACACCAAAATCTATTACCAGAGCCACCCCGGCGGGGAATACCTCTGGAACGCCAAGCCCCGCTTTGGCAAGACCCTTTCCGTCTACGACTTCTGCAAGCAGGTCGATGCACAGACGGTGCTTATCGTCACCAACCGTCCAGCCATCGCCAATAGCTGGTACAGCGACTATGTGCGCTTTCTGGGCAGGGAGTCCGGCTATCTGTTTGTCAGCCATGTGGATGCCCTTGCCGGGCAGCCCCATGTGCTGGACGAGCAGGGCTATCTGGATGCCGCCGCACAGGGCGAGGAACTGTATAAGCGCATTGAGTTCGTCAGCTTGCAGGACATGAAAGGCTCCAAGTATTTCGGCGGCGAGTACGACAAGCTGCGCCACCTGACCGAGCTGAACTGGGATGTGCTGGTCATCGACGAAGCCCACGAGGGCGTGGACACCTACAAGACCGACCTTGCCTTTGACCGCATCCGCCGCAAGTTCACGCTGCATCTGTCCGGCACGCCCTTCAAGGCACTGGCGAACGATAAGTTTGCCGGGGATGCCATCTTCAACTGGACCTACGCCGACGAGCAGGCCGCCAAGCGGAACTGGCAGGGCGCACCGGGGCAGCAGAACCCCTACGCAAACCTCCCCATGCTCAACCTCTATACCTACCAGATGTCCGAAATCATCCGGGACGAGATCCAGCAGGGGGTGGAGATCGATGGCGAAACGCAGGAATTTGCCTTTGACCTGAACTAGTTCTTTAAGGTGAAGCCCAGCGGCAGCTTTGAGCACGAAGCTGAGGTGGACCGCTTTCTGGATGCCATGACCACCCAGAACAAATTTCCGTTTTCCACCCCGGAGCTGCGTGCCGAGTTGAAGCACACCTTCTGGCTGCTGAACCGGGTGGACAGCGCCAGAGCGCTGGCGAAAAAGCTGCAGGCGCACCCGGTATTCCGGGACTATGAGGTGATCCTAGCCGCCGGTGACGGCAAGCTGGACGACACGGACGAGAACCAGAAGAGTTTTGACCGGGTAAAAGCCGCCATCGCCCACCACGAAAAGACCATTACCCTGTCGGTGGGGCAGCTGACCACCGGTGTCACCATCCCGGAGTGGTCGGCGGTGCTGATGCTCTCCAACCTGAAAAGCCCGGCACTGTATATGCAGGCAGCGTTCCGTGCCCAGAACCCCTGCCTTTTCCACGAAAACGGCACCTTCCGCCGCAAAGAGAACGCCTATGTGTTCGATTTTGACCCTGCCCGCACTCTGCTGATCTACGAGCGGTTCGCCAACGACCTTTCACAGGACACCGCCAGCGGCAAGGGCGACACCGAGGAACGCAAGGCGCACATCCAGAATCTGCTCAACTTCTTCCCAGTCATCGGCGAGGACGAGGAAGGGGAGATGATCCCGCTGGATGCAGAAAAAGTCCTCAGCATCCCCCGGAAGATCAAGTCCAAGGAAGTGGTGCGGATGGGCTTCCAGAGCAACTTTTTGTTCCAGAACATTTCCAACGTGTTCAGTGCCCCGCAGGAGGTGCTGGACATTCTGCAAAACTTCCAGCCCATCAGCGAAGCCAAGGCAAAGCCCATCCAGATCACCCCGGAGACCGGCACAGACCTCTCCCTGAACGACAAGGGCGAGGTGGATTTGGACGAGGGCTACGTCATCGGCAAGGCGGCGGATGTATTCGGGGCAAAGATCTACGAAAGCACCCCCGCACTGGACACCGCCCTGCAAGACCTGACAGATGCTTCGGCTCCTGCCAAAGAAGAGCATCTGGAACCCCTGAAAAAGAGCATCACCAAGGAGATCATCACCCCTATGGTGGAGCAGGCAAAGCAGGAGTATGGCCGCGACCTGAAGCTGTCCGACCAGAAGCGGTTTGAGAGCACCGCCAAAGCCAAGATGGATGTGGCGGTGAACAAGGTGGTGGACAACTACCGCATCGACCAGAGCCAGTTGGAGACCCAGCGCACCCAGCAACTGCAAAGCTGCACCACCGCCCAGCAGCGCCAGCAGGTGAACCGGGAGTTTGACGCAAAGCAGCAGCAGAGCACCGCCGCCCTGATGGAGACCCTGCAAACCACCATCCAGCAGACGGCGCAGGAAATGCAGCAGACCATCGTGCGCACTGTGGAGACCAACCAGAAGGAGCAGGAGAAAAAGGGCTACGAGGACACCGTCCGTGACCATCTCCGGGGCTTTTCCCACACCATCCCGTCCTTCCTCATGGCGTATGGCGACGAGACCGTGACACTGGCAAACTTTGACCAGATCATCCCGGACAAGGTCTTTCAGGAGGTCACCAGCATCACGCTGGAGCAGTTCCGCTTTTTGCGGGACGGCGGGCCGTACATCAACCAAGCCACCGGACAGGAGGAGCATTTTGCAGGTCACCTGTTCGACCCAGTGGTGTTTGACGATTCGGTGAAGGAGTTCTTGAACCTGAAGGTCAAACTGGCGGATTACTTTGACGAGAGCCGCACCGAGGATATCTTCGACTACATCCCGCCCCAGAAAACCAACCAGATCTTTACCCCCAAGTGGGTGGTGAAAAAGATGGTAGACCTGCTGGAACAGGAAAACCCCGGCTGCTTCGATGACCCCGGCAAGACCTTCCTGGACCCCTACATGAAGTCCGGCCTGTACATTACGGAAATCGTCAAGCGCCTCTACCGCAGCGAGAAGATGCGGCAAGCCTTCCCGGACGATAACGCCCGGCTGGAACATATCTTTGCCAAGCAGGTCTATGGGCTGGCCCCGACCGAGATCATCTACCGCATTGCCATCAGCTACATTCTGGGCTTTGCAAAGGATCACGGCATCACCGCCCACCATATCCGTCAGGCGGATACGCTGGAATTTGCCAAGGCGGGCACCATGGAAAGGGAACTGGATAAGATCTTCAGAGACTGAGAAAACAGAATACGGCATAAAACCAAGGGCGGCTGTCTGCATAGGTGCAGAGGGCCGCCCTTGCGCTTTTTTACGGAATGGAAGGGAGGAATAAGCAATTATCAGAAGGACGAGAATCGCAGTGTTAAAATTAGGTGGACGTGAACGGTGCCCATCTGGGCAAGTACCAAAAATTTTTGGCAAATTCTGTGCAACCCGCAGAAACTAATGGACATTGTTGCAAAATAACGCAAAATGCGTTACAATAAAGCTGAGGTGATAACCATGGAAAAAACGATGACGCTTAACCTTCGTGTCAACCCTACCGTCAAACAGCAAGCCGAGGATGTACTGAAGCAGCTCGGTATCCCGATGGCGACCGCCATTGATATGTACCTGCGCCAGATCACCCTGACTGGCGGCATTCCCTTCTCTCTGTCCCTGCCGAAGGCTCCTGCGGCACTGAACGCTGACACCATGACCGATGACCAACTCCATGCAGCCTTGCAGGTGGGCATCAAAGAGATTCAGAACGGTGATACTGTGGATGCGGCAAGCGCATTCGCACAGTTCAGGGAACAGCACAGATGAAGCAGTATGACGTGAAAATTTCCCATGCAGCCCTCAGCGATATGGAGCAGATCTACAGCTATATTGCCGACCGTCTGCTGGAACCTGACACGGCTATGGGGCAGTATAACCGCATTGCAGAAGCCATCCAGTCACTGAACATCCTGCCGGAACGCTGTGCGCTGGTGGAAAGCGAGCCGGAGCGCACCCAAGGGCTGCGGCAGACGCTGGTGGACAACTACTCGGTGTTCTACATCGTGGGCGAGGATACCGTGTCTGTGGCTCGTGTGCTGTACAGTGCATCCGACCTTGTGCGCCGCCTGCGGAGAATGAAGTGAAAGGGGTGTTTGCATGACCGCCGTGATCTACGCCCGCTATTCGTCGGACAACCAGCGTGAAGAATCCATCGAAGGACAGATTCGTGAATGTACGGCTTATGCCGAAAAGAACGGCATCACCGTGGTCAAACACTACATTGACCGCGCCCTTTCCGCAAAAACCGACAACCGCCCGGATTTCCAGCAGATGATCAAGGACAGCGAAAAGCGGCTGTTTGACATTGTGCTGGTCTGGAAACTTGACCGATTTGCCCGAAACCGCTATGATTCGGCCCACTATGAGTATCAGTTGGAACGAAATCATGTCAAGCTGGTATCTGCCACGGAGCCTATCTCTGACAGCCCTGCGGGTATCATGGTCAAGAGTATGCTCACCGGCATGGCTGAATACTATTCCGCAGAACTTTCTGAAAAGGTCGTGCGTGGCATGACCGAGAATGTTCTGAAGGGCAAGTACAACGGCGGCACGATTCCCATTGGCTTCAAGGTGGACGAGGAAAAGTTCTTTCAAATTGACCCGCTGAAAGCCCCCTTTGTGGTGGAAGCCTTTCAGCGGTACAACGATGGCGCGACCATGAAGGAGCTGATGAACTGGCTGAACGACAGCGGTGTGACTACCAACCGCAACCAGAAGTTCACCTATAACAGTGTTCAGAAGTTGCTGACGAACAAACGGTACATCGGAGAAAACCACTTCAAGGACATCGTAATGCCCGACAGCATCCCGGCCATCGTGGACAAGGACTTGTTTGAAGAAGTGCAGCAAAAAATCAAGAAGAACAGCCGTGCTCCTGCCCGCCACAAGGCCGAGGATGATTATCTGCTCACCACCAAGCTGTTCTGTGGAATGTGCGGCGCGATGATGTTCGGCGAGTGCGGTACGGGTAGAAACAAGGTCGTTCATCATTATTATAAGTGCGCCACCGCGAAGCGTTTCAAGACCTGCAAGAAAAAGACCGTCCGTAAAGAGTGGCTGGAAGATTTGGTCATAGCTGAAACCATGAAGCTGATTCAGGACGATGCCGTGATTGATGCCATCGTTGCAGAAGTCATGGAGTTGCAGGATCAGGAAAACACCACGCTTCCTTTGCTGGAAAAGCAGATGCGCGAGGTGGAGAACGGCATTGAGAATATGCTGAACGCTATCCAGGCGGGTGTGCTGACCAACTCCACCAAATTACGTTTGGAAAAGCTGGAAGCCCAGCAGAAAGAGCTTGAAGTTCGGATTGCCGAAGAAAAAATCGCTCGGCCACGGTTAAGCGAAAATCAGGTTCGTTTCTGGCTGACCCGGTTCCGCAAGCTCGACCCGAACGTGAAAAGCCACCGGGAAACGCTTATCAATACATTCGTGAATGCTGTTTATCTCTATGATGAAAAAGTTTTGATTACATTCAACTACAAAGACGGCACAAAAACCATCACTTTCGATGAGATCGCCGCGAAAGATGCCCCAGAGGGCAATGGTTCGGATTTAGGTTGCTTCGCTCCACCAAACGAAAGCCTCTAACGAAAGTTAGAGGCTTTTTTGTTGCGTCTGCCACTGTCTCACGTCAGAGCAGGACGGTACAGGACTCGAATAGGGCGGCCCCGCCAGCGCAAGTCCGAGCGGTCGTACAATAGCAAAGGCAGAGTATCATCATTACGGTGGTATCCTGCCTTTTGCTATTCTTCATAGAGTATGGTATACTCAGCTCAACAATTCAGAAGTTGGCATGGAGATTTATATGAGAAACTATGAAATCGAAAACGAAATGTACCGCCGGGCGGTAGAACTGATTGAAACACGGTATCCTGTCGGTTGGGGTGGTGCTGGTGTCGTGCATACATCGAATGGAAATTATTACACAAGTGTCAGCATTGAGACTGCTAACGCATCTGCTGTTTTGTGCATCGAGACAGGTGCAATGCTTGAAGCACATAAATTCAATGAAAAGGTAACGCATTGCATGTGTCTTGTCCGTAAAGATGAGAAATCCCCCTATCAGATATTGTCTCCGTGCGGTATTTGCCAGGAGAGATTAAGATACTGGGGTGAAGATGTGCAGGTAGCAGTTACCACAGAAGAAGAAAAAATCAAATTCGTACAGCTGAAAGAATTGCAGCCCTATCATTGGACAAAAGCATACCCCGCTGAAGAACTTGAACATTGGAACGAATAAGTTCGCCGCACATCCTCATCGCATCGGGGAACTGCCCATGGGGCGGTTCTTGCTTTCACGCTTTTAGGAAAAGGGTTCGGGTACTTTTTTGTTTATTGAAGTTTACCGCAGCAACCGAACGGTAAATGAGCAAAGGCAGGGTATCACCATGATGGTGGTACCCTGCCTTTTGTTTTGATATGTTTTATCAGTAGATCACAGCATCCGTTGCAGTATAGCCTTCGAGAGAATTCTCCTTGACCTGAATACAAATATAAGTGATTTCAGAATTGCTTGCAGCAAAGAACTGACGCTTTGCCACGGGAGAAATCTTCAGCCAGTCGCCTGCTGCAAGGCTGATTTCTTCGCCATCGATAACGACCTTGCCTTTGCCGGAAAGAACACCGTAGATTTCCTCATTTGCCTTGTGGGAGTGGACAAACGGAACATTTGCTCCCGCAGGAAGCGTATTCAGGCTGATCTCCGCACCAGTCAGGGCGAGCTTTTCATGAAGCTCCGTCCGATTTTCCTTTCCAACTGTCATTTTTGTGTAGCTTGCCATTGTAAGCACCTCCATTTTGATTCGCAATCTTTCATTGCCTGAGCTAAGTATAGAAGCTCGCACATTCAAAAACAAGTACGCACTTTTTTGTAACTGTACACTCAAAAATGAATGTGATATACTATATACAGAGGTGACTGATATGCGTACAAAAGAAGAACTGCCGGAATGTCCGGTTGCAACAGCAGTATCCCTGATTGGCGGAAAATGGAAACTCTTGCTTCTGCGCAATCTGAAAGAGCGTCCATGGAGATTCAATGAGTTGCAAAGAAGCATCGACGGGATCTCGCAGAAAGTTTTGACCGAGAGCTTAAGACAGATGATTGATGATGGGCTTGCCTACCGCCGTGATTATCACGAGAATCCTCCCAAAGTAGAATATGGGTTGACCGATCTCGGAACGGAAATGTTACCAATCGTCAATGCACTTGCAGACTTTGGCAATTACTATAAATCAGTCGTTGATCGGTCATGATCGATATTATGAAGTAGGGTTTGGGGCAGGCACGCCCAACAAGAAGCTGTCCCAAAGGGGCAAGAATTTTCAAGAATTGAAAATTTGTGGCCACGGGACGATTCTTGCTTTCACGCTTTTAGGAAAAGGGTTCGGGTACGTTTTTGTTTATTGAAGTTTACCGCAGCAACCGAACGGTAAATGAACAAAGGCAGGATATCACCATGATGGTGGTACCCTGCCTTTGCTATATTATAAGTTCAGTAGATTGAAAGTTATACTGGGGTTTCCAAGCGTTCGAGGTTCTTATGAACCATCAGTCCTTCTTCTCTGCAGTGCGGGCAAAGAAGTTGGCAAGGACAGCACCGGAAATGTTATGCCACACAGAGAACACAGCACCGGGGATGGTTGCCAGCGGATACTGTGCAAAGTGGGCAGCGGCCAGAGAAGTGGCCAGACCGGAGTTCTGCATACCGACCTCGATGGAAATTGCACGGCACTTGGTAGAATCCAGCTTCAGCAGCTTGCCCACGCCAAAGCCGGTGAGGTAGCCCAGCAGGTTGTGCAGGATGACCACGGCCAGGATCAGCAGGCCGCTGGTCATGATCTTAGCGGAGTTTGCGGACACAACAGCGCAGATGATGAGCACGATGGCAGTGGTGGAGATCAGCGGCAGCACACGGACGGCATTCTGGGTGAAGGCTTGGAAGAAGTGGTTGACCACAAAGCCCAGTGCGATGGGAACCAGCACCACCTTGACGATGGACAGGAACATATTCACGGGGTTCACCTCCACGCGCTGACCGGCATACAGCAGAGTGAGCAGCGGGGTGAGGAACGGAGCCAGCACGGTGGAAACAGCAGTCATGCCAACGGACAGTGCAACGTCGCCCTTGGACAGATAGGTCATCACGTTAGAGGAGGTGCCGCCGGGGCAGGTGCCCACAAGGATGACACCGATGGCCAGCTCAGTGGGCAGATGGAACACCTGCGTCAGCGCCCATGCAAGGAAGGGCATCAGGGTGAACTGTGCAATGCAGCCGATGATCACGTCCTTCGGGCGGCTGAACACCACCTTGAAATCCTCCGGCTTCAGGGTAAGACCCATGCCGAACATAACGATGCCCAGCAGGGTGTTGACCCATGCGGTCTTTACCACGCTGAAGGTGCCGGGGAAGAACAGGGCCAGTGCTGCCACCACAATGACGATGGCGGCCATGTACTTGCCTACAAAGTCGCTTACTTTTTCCAGTGTTTTCATGTTAAAATCTCCTTTTTCCAGAACACTTATTTTTGCGGATGCAAAGGCAATGAAACATCCGGAAAATGGCTTTCCCGCAAACAAAAACGCCTTTATCCCTTACGGTTCGTAAGAGACAAAGGCGTAAATCCTCTGCGGTACCACTCTTATTGCCGGTGCAAAGCCCGGCCCCTCAGTGCGCATCCAACAATGCGCGGCCCGTGATAACGGGGGCCTGCCGTTCCCGCTTACTGGGGCGCAGATGCCGCCCATTCAGCCGGAAAGCTCGGAGAGGATCTTCCCACGGACACCCTGCACTGCCTTGCACCATCCGGCAGCTCTCTGCAGCATTCTTTCCGGGTACTCTTTCTCGTCATAGCCGAATATTTCACTGCCCCGGAGTATACTCCCCCGCAAGGGGAAAGTCAAGTGACGCGGCCCGTCTGATTTTTCATCTGGTTTGCCTCCGGAGTGAAAGCATTTCAGACAAGGGCAGTGCCGGTGTCTGCGACAGGCGATCCGCAGGCAAAGCAGAAGAGGCCGCCTTATCCGCACAGCGAACAAGTGATATACCAGAAAGCTCGATCTTACGGCTGATTTCGCAACTTTTTCTGTCAAAAAGTGGTTAAGCTGCGGCAAAGATTTTTCTTTTTGTGCTTTCGATTTTCCGCGGAGCATTCTTTCCTCTGTTGCTGCACGAAGTTGATTTTTTTCTAAATTTTCTACGATATTCCGTAAAATTGTTCGTTCCTGCTTTCCAGTTCGTCTTTTTACTGCACCACCGGTTTCACCGGACATGCAAAACACGCCGCCAAATTTTGAAATTTTGGCTGTTTATTTTGAAGCCAAGAGATGGTATATAAATTTTGTCAGAACATTTTGCGGGCAGCGAACCTGCATTCATGCAGCCGTTTCAAAGCGGCGCGACAATTTTGATAGAGAGGTGATTGGTGTGTTTTGGTATCATTGTGTTATGGAACGACTTTATCATCCCGCGTGTGGTGTGTATACATCCTTTGGCATCGCCGCGTGTTCTACATCTCACGGACGACACCGAAAACTGCGGTTCATCTCAGATGTCTCCGTTGACCCGGTGCGGGTCCTTCGCCTGGCCGCGCGCTGTACCGCGTACCAGCTCGATCCGTCTCAGCTGATGGATGTGGTGGAGGATCTGCTGGCGGAATAAGGCCGCTTTTTGCGGGAGGAGTTTTTTCTGTCACAATTCTATGGTATACTGGTAGAAAAAACGCCGGAGGATACCACCATGGCAGAAATGAACCAGGCCCAGCGGGAGGAAGAGCTGGCCCGCCGTGAGGCACTGCTTGCCCAGCGGGAGGCCCAGCTGGAAAAGGAGCAGGCAGAACTTGCCGCCGCCAAAGCCCAGAGCGCTGAGAGAAAAAAGACTCTGCTGGACAACAACGACCCGAATTTCGTCAACCCCAAGGAAAAGCTCTACGATAAATTTCCCCTCACGGTCCACCAGATGGACATCATCATTGGGGTGCTGTTTGCCCTCATTCTTCTGTTTCTGGTGCTGGGCATGACACACACCAGCTTTTTCGGGTTGTTCGGCGGCTGAACCCTGCCCGCCCCACCCGCACAGGAACCAATAAACGCACGAAAGCCCCGGCCGGAGCCGGGGCTTTCTGTTTGCTACAAATGCCTGTTACAGCAGGACGTATTTCAGGATGAACAGAACGGTCAGCACATACATCAGGGGGCTGATCTTCTTCTCCTTGGCCTTGCCGGTGATGACATTCAGCAGGGTCCAGGAGATGACACCGATGGCGATGCCCTCAGAGATGCTGTATGCGGTGGGCATTGCCAGGATGGTCAGGAATGCGGGGATGCCCTCAGCAGGATCGTCGAACTCGATCTTCAGGGCAGAACCCATCATGTAGAAGCCAACGATGATCAGGGCCGGAGCGGTCGCAAAGCTGGGGATGGTCAGGAACAGGGGGCTGAACACCACGGCCAGCAAGAACAGCACACCGGTGGTCATGGAGGTCAGGCCGGTGCGGCCGCCCTCGGTCACGCCGGAAGCGCTCTCGACGAAGGTGGTGGTGGTGGAGGTACCCAGCACGGCACCGGCGCAGGTGGCGATGGAGTCGGCCATCAGCGCGCCCTTGATGTTGGGCAGCTTGCCCTCCTCATCCAGCATGTCGGCCTTGGAAGCAACACCGATCAGGGTGCCCAGGGTATCAAACAGGTCAACGAAGAGGAAGGAGAACATCACGGCGAAGAAGTTCAGGATGCCCACGCCGGAGAAATCGGTCTTGAACACCTGACCAAAGGTCTTGCCCAGAGCAGAGAAATCGAAGCTGATGAAGCTGGTGGGGATGACGCTGTACATGCCGGCATCGGGGTTGGGGATGTAGATGCCGGTCAGCTCGCAGAGGATGCCCAGCACCCAGGTGATGAGGATGCCGTACAGGATGCCACCCTTGACCTTCTTGACCAGCAGGATGGCGGTGATGAGCACGCCCACCAGCGCGAGGATCGCACCCACGCCGATGCTGTGGAAGGTCTCGCCCTTGAAGTGCTGATAGGTGACAAGGGTGGAATCGCTGTTCACGATCAGCTTTGCGTTCTGCAGGCCGACGAATGCAACGAACAGACCGATGCCCACGCTGACAGCGCTCTTCAGGGTCATGGGGATGGCGTTGAAGATGGCCTCACGCACATTGGTCAGGCTCAGCACAATGAAGATGATGCCCTCCACAAAAACGGCCATCAGGGCCAGCTGCCAGCTGTAACCCATGGTCAGGACGACCGTGTAGGAGAAGTAGGCGTTCAGGCCCATGCCGGGAGCCAGAGCGAACGGATAGTTGGCCAGCAGAGCCATCAGGGCAGTGCCAACGAACGATGCCAGCGAGGTGGCGATCAGGACCGCATTGGCATCCATGCCCGAAGCGGACAGGATGCTGGGGTTGACCGCAAGGATGTAGGCCATCGTCATAAAGGTAGTGACACCCGCCATGAGTTCGGTCTTGACATCGGTGTGGTTTTCTTTCAGGTGAAAGATCTTTTCTAACATGAAAGTTCCTCCTGTGTTATAGTAAAAATAAAAACCGCCGCGTGGGAACCGGCGGAAAGAACAGCTCTCATTGTAGCAGAACTGTTCCCACCTGTCCATGGTCGAAACACAGAAAATTCACGAAAAGTTCAAACTTTCTTGTATAGGTATGACTTATCCGAGGGCTTTTTGGCGTTTTATGGAATTTTTTCTTTCCAGTTATGGAGTTTGTGCCGCTCCGTATATTCCCATAGTCTGTATTTGCGATAAAATCCACCTCCTATTCACAAGAAAGCGCCCCCGCTCACTGCGATCTTACAGTGAACGGGGGCGCTGTGCTTTTTCATAGAAAAGAGCGGATTTTGCAAGAAAAAATCTCCGTAGGCCCAAGGGGCTTACACCTGATGCTCTGCGATCCACTGGCCCATCTGCTGGGCGATGGCCTTGATCGAGCCATCCTCAAAGGGAACCTTCAGCCCGGCGGTCTGCATCAGCTCTGTGTAGCTGGCCAGACCGGCACGGCGCACCAGCTTGAGGTAGCGCTCCCAGGCATCCTTGTGGTCCTTGAGGCTCAGCAGGAAGAACTGCAGCGCAGCCATGGTGGACAGGCAGTAATCAATATAGTAGAAGGGGCACTCATAGATGTGGAGCTGGCGCTGCCAGCCGGCACCGCGGCCATAGAAGGGCAGGTTGTCGAAATCGATCCAGGGGCGGTACTTGTGCTCCAGTTCCAGCCAGACGGCGTTGCGCTCGTCCGGGGTGAGGTCGGGGTTCTGGTACATCCTGTGCTGGAACTCGTCCACGATGCAGCCATAGGCCAGGAAGAGGAAGCTGTCCTCGGCGTGGAGCAGGGCGTATTTCTCAGTGTCCTTGCCAAAGAGCAGATGGTGCCAGGGAGCCGTCAGGAACTCCATGGCCATGGAATGGATCTCGGCGCTCTCCATGCCGGGGCACTCGAGGTCTGCGGGGACCTTGGGGTCACGCTCGGCCACATAGCCCTCAAAGGCGTGGCCGCACTCGTGGGTCAGCACGTCCACGTCGGCAGAGGTGTTGTTCCAGTTGGCAAAGATAAAGGGGGCCTTGTAGGTGGGCAGGCTGGTCATATAGCCGCCGGACATCTTGCCGGGGCGGCTCTCCACGTCGAACAGCTCATTGTCCTGCATGAAGTCAATGAATTCTGCGGTCTCAGGGCTCAGCTCGTGGTACATGGTGCGGGCGGCGGCCATCCGGGCATCGTAGCCGGGGATGGGAGAGGGGTTGCCGTCCTGAAACGCCACAGGCAGGTCGGAGAAGGTCAGGTGGGAGATGCCAGTGCGCTTGCAGCGCAGCTCGATCACCTTTTTCAGCTCGGGCACCACATCGCTGGCCACTTGGTCGCGGAACTTCCGGATCTCGGCAGGGCCGTAGCCGATGCGGTTCATCCGTACATAGGAAAGTTCGCTGTAATCGTGGTAGCCCAGGATCTGCGCCTGTGCGTTCAGGTTCTTGACGATTTTGGTGTACAGGCCGTCCAGCTCGTCACGGTGGGCATCAAAATACGCTGCCTCGGCCTCGTAGGCGGCGCGGCGGACGGCAGGGTCCAGGTTCTCCTTATAGGGGCCCAGCTGGGGAATGGTCAGCTGCTTGCCGTCAAACTCGACCAGCGCGCCGCCGTACACCTGCTGGTACTGGCTGACAAGGGCATTGTACTCCTTCTGCAGCTCCACGGTGCGGTCATCCATGCCCAGCACGGCATTCTTCATACCGGCCACGCAGGTGGTGCCAAAGGCTTCGGTCAGCGCATCCACATGGGCGTTGGCCAGAAATGCCCGGCTGATCTCCACCCGTGCGTTTTCCACGGCGGGACCGTTGGCATCAAAGAAGTCCTGCTCGGCCTTCCAATAAGCGTCACGGGTGTCGCAGGTGTAGTGGATGCTTGCCAGCTGTGCGGCGGTGCTGTAATCGGCAAAGGCGCGGCTCTGCTCGTAGTAAACATTCACCAGCTCCGCGCCGCTGGCTGCCCCGGCGGCCTTGGCGGCCAGCGCCTTGCACTGGCCCAGCAGGGCATCAATGTCCGGGCGGGTATAACTCATTTCGCTGAATTTCATGGGATTCATCCTTTCGTTCCTTCTTATCTGAGTGCTGAACCCATATTAGCACGTTTGGGGAAAAAGGGCAATGGAAAAGAGGAACTGCCCCTGTGGAGAAAAGTGTGTCAGAATTGTAAAAGATAAAATATTTTAGCTATTATTCTTGACTTATCCGACGATTCAGATATAATGGTCGTGTTCGCAAGAAACCTCAAACTTTTTAGATAATAAAAATACAAACAAATCAAAGGAGAATATTACCATGACGTTTGAAGAAATGAAGAAGATCGTTGTTGACACCCTGAACTGCGAGGAGGACAAGGTGACCATGGAGGCCAGCCTGACCGAGGATCTGGAGGCCGACAGCC
>OJQL01001031.1_pt1 | contig 24080 bp, 32 predicted proteins | sample 1598731 | NCBI WGS metagenome assembly OJQL01 (sample SAMN03922510, study PRJEB24848) | human gut metagenome | isolation source: stool sample | host: Homo sapiens | place: Germany | collected 2010-02
GAGAAACTGGCAACGAAATTCTCCGTGTAGACATTTTGCGATAAAGTATATAAATATATTATGTATTTACATACTTGTATAAACTCATCATTCGGTCGTTGCATCTTTGCGGCGATAACCGACTGTAATCCGATAATGGAACGACTCGATGAGATTTTGGAAATCGTCCGAGAGATCCGCGAAGATATCGCCTATATGAAACGTCACCGGAATATGCTTTGCGGTACGCCGATCCTTGAAGTGAGCGAGGTCTGCGACCTGCTGAAGATCAGCGACCGTCAGTTGCGCCGTTACTGCGTCAGCGGTCAGCTCACCGGGTTCCACTTCGGGCGCCGTCTTATGTTCTCCGCTGCCGAGATAAACCGTTTTGTCGAGCGGATCGACACGGAGTGCCGGCAGCGAAAAGAACTTAAAAACCGGATCAGGAACCTTTAATTCATAACCCTATGCCTGACAAGTATTATTTGGTGGAGTCCGGAGCCTTGGAGAAACTGCTCCGCACGCATTTTCTGCTGACACAATCCACACTGCTCTTCGAACACCTGTTGAGCCACAGCGACCGCCCGATGTTCCTCTCGGCCCGCAAGGTCTGCGAGGTGCTGGGTCTGGACCGTCACCAGCTCGAACAATGCCGTAAAAAGCGGATGATCCGCGCCCGTGCCGTCAACGGACAGATGATGTACGATACCTACGAGTTGCTTGCGCTTACTGAACTTTTCTACCGCCGGAAGCTGCGGAAGACCCTCTCCCGGATACCGCAGTTCACGGTGCGCTAACCGAAAGGGACTGACTGCATCCGCAGCAGTCTCTTTTTGTTTTGAGACAGCGCGAATAATAATTAAAAATCCCTTTGTGAACGCCGGCCTCGGGGCAAGATAGCGCCGGACACGTTCCGGCGTCAAATTTTTGCGGCACGATCTCCACCCTTCGGGTCGTATCGCCCCTCAAAAATTTGCCTTGTCCGTGCCGTCGCTGATAATCCCGCCCCGAAGCCGGCTTCTCACTTTTCATAGCGGGTATCTGCCGGCCGTATGTCAAACCAAAATCCATTATTTCGAATATGAAGAATCAGAAATTCGAGATTGCGGTAGCGGGTTACGACTACCGTTTCAAGACCTACGCCCGGGACGGCGTGGAGGCATCGGTAAAGGTGAAATGTTTCCTCGGACGACCCGATGCCGAGTGTACGATCCTTATTCCGACGTTGAACGACGACCTGCGGGAAACTGAATCCTGCCGCAGGCAGGTGGCCCGGCGATGAGAAAGTGGATCGATCAGTCGACCTTCGACGAGCTGCTGCTCGCCAATGCCGAGGATAACATAGAGCGGGCTATTCAAAGCGCATCGGCCGTATTGGAAACAGTGCAGGAGTTCGTTCCGGAGGCAGCCTTGTTCTACCGTGTTACACATGCCGTGGACAGCCTGAAAAACTATTTCGAGGAAGCCTGCACCGGTTTCCGCAGGAACGGTATCCTGTTTCTCGTCCGCAGATACACCTACCCGAAACCCTATTACGACCTATGTTGCGATTGGTCGTTCTTCCGATATGCGGACAACTATTCCTACGGCAAGGCTTTCGACAAACAAACCGCTCCGAACCGTATCGGAGTCTTCACCCGGAAGAAGATCGACGACTGGGTGGAATACCTCACGCAGGGTTTCCGGAATCTCGAACGGATCGATGCGGAGAACGAACGCAAAATGACCGGGTATCGCAACCGGTTGGAGGCTCTGTCCGATGTGGTTTGGGTTCATGACAAAAGTCACGGCCAGATCATTCGTAACGGCCTGACCTATACTTTCGATATCCGGCAGACGGATTACAGCGAAAAGATCTCTTTGGACTATCGGTGCCGCACGCTCGACGATTTCCTTGCACTCTCCGACAATAAATTCACACCTAAACCTTAAACGACTATGGAACGAAACATTATTATCGAAAATATCTGCACTGCGTGCCGCTGCGGCGAACGTCGCGCCGAGGAATATTTGGCCGCGGAACTTCGCAACCTGCGGGAACTGCGGGATGCCGGGGCTCTGTGCTACGGCGATCTTGAAACGGCCTGTTCTGGGCTGGGACTGGACTTCGATTATACGGACTATTTCTGTCAGGCCTTGTCACTGAACTAACTCCGATTTACGATGAACAATCTTTGTTTCAACCGTTTCACACTGCGGACGGACGATGCGAAAACCCGCCGTAAAATCCTTCGCTGGCTGGCGCTCAATTACCGCTTGTACGAATACCTCCCCTCGGACGCAGAGGTTCGCGGACGGTTCATCTCGCGCAAACCTTTTCCCGCCGAGGCGTTCCGGCGCCAGATCGGGAAACTGCGCGGCGACAGGACTCTGTTCCTGCGGATTGTCTCTGCGGACTTATATACGCTCTATGTGGAAGCTAACGTCTATCTGCGCGGAGCGTGGTACCGAATCTTTCTTTAATCACCTGCCGCCTGCTCCGCAACGAGCGGGCGGCGTCATTTCCATATCATGGCATACGAATCATACATTCCTTTCGCGGATATCAGGGATTTCCACGACGCCGAGATCAACGGCATCCCGGCTCTTTTCACCATATCTCGGCTCGATTCCGAAACCCTTCCCGCCGATTTTCATTCGTGCGAGGTCATGGGCGGTCGGGGCAGCGATTTCCAGTGGCTCGTTCCGCTGGCTTTGGCAAACTTCACCGGAACGTTCGTCTCCCGGCAGCCCCTGCTCCGGGAAGGACAGGCGTACGCTGAAATACGCCGGTACGGCATCTATGACGCGACGACAGTCGACGAATGGTCTGAAAACAATAACTCTTAAACATTATGCGACGAAAATTCAAACTGAAGGTCTGTTATACCTTCCACGGGGCTTTTACCCTGCGTGCGGCTTCCGGCAAGGAGGCCGCACGTCTTGTTTCCGAACAATGCGGAACGGTTCTGAACACGATCCGAACGACTCTCAGCGAAGAATCCGAGGTAGACTGGCATTTCGACAAACATCCCCGGCTTGCAATCCGGGAAGTAATCGCTCTTCCGGAGACTCTCGACGGGGAGAAGCTGCCGCGCGTGGGAGTCTTCCATCCCGGGCAGCGTGTCTTCCGGAGCGATCCCGACTATGAAATGTCCGGTTGTTGTGTCGTCTGTTCGGGTAATGACGATAAGGAGACACCCTCCGACAAGGATCTTATCCTGATCTGCTGCTCAGACTCGGAAACTGAAGTCTATCCATGCGAACTACGTCCCATATCCGATAATCATTAAAGACACCTTCAAATGAACATGCAGGAATCCGATTTCCGGAGTGCGCTGGAAATCATCACCCGAAACAACAGAATCACTGTGTCGTTCAACACACCGATCGCCGACAACTACTCCCAAGTCTATCCGCTTCTTATCCATGAGAGCAACGCTTCGGTACTGAAACAGCTCCATGAGGCGGGCTTCTCGATGAGCATGACGAAAAAAGGACTGGAAGTGTCGAAGTATTAACCTCAAATAATCGCGCAATGAAACGCTATGAATTTTATCGGAATCAAAAAATTACTGTCATAGATTGCCGGTATTTCAGTATTGAAGCCGAGAATCTCGAAACGGCAGTCCAGAAGATCAAGGAGCTGTGTGCAGACGGTCAACTCGACGAACTATCAAACGATCCGACCTATCAGGAAGATGCTGCTTATCAAATTCCCGGAACGGAATATCCACTGGACATAGAAAACAATAATGGAGATCCTACGGTTATGATTTACTCGGCCGCAGATGGAAACTGCATCACGGACAACCTTCCGAAAAGAACTACCAAATGCTTGTCGATGCCTGCGAGGCGTGGTGGAACGGACAATTCGCAGAGGAGCAAATCCGAATCCGGAAAGAGTCTGCCCAATGAATACCCGGAACAAACCCGATCTGCATTGCGGACCCCGACCTGATGTCCGCAGAAATACAATAACTCAAACCAAGAACATTTTAATGAACGAAACCATGAATTTACACGAATATTACCGTAACCATAAGGACGCGATCAACGCGTCGATTATGGATATTGCCTGCGATCTGGCCGTCGGACGGCTGCTGAACGCCCACGGTGCACCTTTCGAAACATTCGTCGAAGCCGATGACCCCGACGATCCCGACGGCGGAACCCATTACAAGGAGGAATATCAAAAGGAATACGATACGTATTACGATAAGGAGTACGCCCGTGTCGCAAAGCTGATGAAATTCGACTATTGCCAAGAGGACGGAGTCGCGGCTTCGCCTGAAGATACGAACACCTAAACCATATACTTATATGATCGATATTCCTTTGTCCCTGCGCGTTCCACCGCAGGGATGCTATAACCGCGGTATTTATACCTGTTATGAATGTGATTTCGAACCGCCGCACTATAACGTAGTACCTTGCATGCTGGGCCTTGCCGAGACCTCTGCCGGTACGATGGTCGTCTGGGAATGTCCCCGGTGCGGTCAGAAATGGATGTTTCACTATCGGGCCCAAAATTCCCGTGAAGCTCACGATTACGCCGCCCAGCTCCTCGCTTACCGCACTGGCGATCCCGATTGGCGTATGACGCTGAATCCCGACTGGATTGCGGTGCCGCGGCAGAAAAAAGAGTAACCCTAAAACCTGATCCAATGAAAATCTTTGAAAGAATCACAAAACGCTATGCGCTTCAGAATTACTATCTGCGGCGCAATTTCTATTGGCCGGATACGCTGCCGGAGATTCTCGATTATTGGCAGCAGCACAATGACCTGCCATTCCTCTACGGCGGCGATAACTGGCCGTATGATGCAATGTGCGAGCGGCAGCGCCGCAAGGGCGTCTATGCTTCGCAATACCTGACACCCGACCGCACGGCCTGCCAGATGGCGGCACTGGCCGTGCGATATTTCGACAATGACAGCCGTATCGTGGACGCCTGCTGCGGCACGGGGCAACTTACGCGCGCCCTGCTCCTCGAGGGCGTGCATCCGTCGGCGCTCCTCGGCTTCGATGCCGATGCGGAGCTGGTTGATCTATACGAACGCCTCTACCCCGAAACTGCTGCGCTGCGGATGCAATTTCATGAGATCGACTTCCGCTGCGAGAACGTCATTGCCAATCCGCCGTTCGAGATTGTGGAGTGTGTCTACTTCCTGCAATGGCTCTCCCGCACGCAACGCTCGGGCGATCGTGCCGTGCTGCTTCTGCCGTACGGCTTTATCGACAAGCAGCGTCCCAAAGCCGTACAGGAGACGATGCGGCACTTTATCATCCACCACCGGACACCCATGCAGGAGCCGTTCGCACGCACTGCCTGCCGTGCGGAGATCGTCGTAGTGGAACGGGCGTAGTGCATTCCGACGCGGGGAGAACCCCGCGTCAATGTTAAAATTTTATGTCATGAAACGAACTGAAGTGGTAAACATTCGTTATGCAGCATGCGATGTTTACATCGGCCGTGCCGGCCGTGGTGAAGACGGTTATTTCAGGAATCCTTTTCGGCTGCTGCCAGGCATGAGCCGCGGTGCTACTTTGGACCGCTACCGCAGTTATTTTTACGGACGCCTGCGTACCGATCCTGAGTTTCGTCAGCGTATCCATGCTTTGAAAGGCAAACGCTTGGGATGCTTCTGTAAGCCTTATCCATGTCATAGGGATATTATCAAAGAATATCTCAATACCTTGGACGATGAATAAAGGTCGTATGCCCGGCGGCATTGCTATTCCGGGATTTTTTCCGTAATTTTACTGGGTATTCAGTATCGTCCGTTTTATGAACGAACACCCGGCAACTCTTCTGCGCTGTGTCGTGGAACGTATCACCTATCAGAATCCCGAGAACGGATACTCGGTGCTGAAGGTCAAGGTGAAGGGCTATAACGACCTTGTCACGCTCGTGGGTAACCTGCTGGAGGTTCCCGTGGGCAGCGTCCTTCTGTGCCGCGGCGAATGGAAGGTGGACAAATGCTACGGCAGCCAGTTCGTCGCCGCGACATGGGAGGAGACGATGCCCGCCACGGTGTACGGGATCGAAAAATACCTCGGCAGCGGATTGGTCAAGGGCATCGGCCCCCGGTTCGCCCGGGCTATCGTCCAGCGATTCGGAACGGAGACCATCGACATCATCGAGACGGAGATCGAACGGCTTTACGAAGTTCCGAACATCGGACGTAAGCGTGTAGCGAAGATCCGCGAGAGTTGGGAGAAGCAGAAAGACATCAAAAATGTCATGCTTTTTCTGCAGGGCTACGGCGTGAGCACGGCCTATGCGGCCAAAATCTACCGGGAATACGGCAAGGAGAGTATTGACAAGGTGCGGGAGAATCCCTACCGCCTTGCCGACGATATCTGGGGCATCGGCTTCAAGACCGCCGACGGCATCGCCGCAAAGATGGGCTATGAGAAAGAGGACCCGCGACGGTGCCGGAGCGGCATCCTCTATACGCTGGGACAACTTTCGGACGAAGGACATGTCTACGCCGGGGAGGAACAGCTGGTAAAGACTGCGGGGCAGCTTCTTGAAGCGGGCGAAACGGCTATCCGTGACACCCTTGCAGGGATGCTTCAGGCCGAAGACCTTATTCTCGACAAGGATGCCATTTACCTTCCTCCGTTCTACCATGCCGAGTGCGGTACGTCGCGTCGCCTGAGAGATTTGGCAGAGAGTACGGGCCGTTCGTTGTTCGACGGGCTTTTCGATCCGTCGTCCCTCACCGCGGAAACCGGCATCGAATACGACGAAGTTCAGCTTGCGGCTATCCGGCAGGCCGTCACGTCCAAAGTCATGGTGTTGACCGGCGGCCCCGGTACGGGTAAGACGACTACGACGCAGGGAATTATCGCGGCCTTGAAAAAAGCCGGCCTGCGCGTGCTGCTGGCGGCACCGACGGGACGTGCTGCCAAGCGTATGAGCGAGGCGACGGGCATGGAGGCCAAGACCATCCACCGGCTGTTGGAGTACAACCCGCAGGACGGCTACAAGCGCAACGACGAGAACCCGCTGGAAGGCGACGCGCTGATCGTGGACGAGTGTTCTATGATCGACATCCTTTTGATGAACAACCTGCTGAAAGCCGTTCCCGTGGGGATGCGGCTGGTGTTCGTCGGCGACATCGACCAGCTGCCGAGCGTCGGGGCGGGAAACGTCCTGCGCGACATCATCGACTCGCAGCGTATCCCCGTCGTGCGGCTCGTGCGCATCTTCCGGCAGGCGCTGAAGAGCCGTATCGTGATGAACGCCCACACCATCAACCAGGGACGCTTCCCCGATACGAGCAACGGCCGCGACACCGACTTTTTCTTCATGTGGGAGGACGACCCCGAACGGGCCGCCGAAACCATCGTCCGGCTGGTGAAGGAGCGCCTGCCCCGCGCCTACCGGGAAAGTCCGGACCGTATTCAAGTACTTACGCCGATGCAGCGGGGCGTCGTGGGCGCCGCGAACCTGAACCTGCTGTTGCAGCAGGCATTGAATCCTTCGGGGCCGAGCCTCGGCCGCGGCGGCTACACCTACCGACAGGGCGACCGCGTGATGCAGTTGCGCAACAACTATGCTAAGGAGGTGTTCAACGGCGATCTGGGTTATATCCGTGAGGTGGATACGGAGGACAGGATGCTGACGGTGGATTTCGACGGCAAGAAGGTCGAGTACGATGTCACGGAACTCGACGAACTGACGCTGGCCTACGCCACGACGATCCATAAGGCCCAAGGGTCGGAATACCCGATCGTGGTCATGCCGGTACTGATGACCCACTTCGTGATGCTCCAGCGCAACCTGATCTATACGGGTATTACGCGCGCCAAAAAGATCTGCGTGCTGATCGGCGCAATGAAAGCCTTGGCCTATGCCGTCCGCAATATGTCCGTGCTGAAACGCAATACGAGCCTTCGGGAGCGGTTGAATCCCTCCCTGACGACCGACGGGAAACTCCGGGGCTGAATCTTCGACAGGGCTGCCGTCATTTCCTCCGCCGGTAAGGCCGAAACCGCCGGGACAAAAAAGGGTGTCCTTCGAAAGAACACCCTGCGTCATGCGATGAAAACGAGCTATTTGGCAGCTGCCGCAAGCGACGTTTTCCGGAATTCCTTGAGTTTCTTCTCAAGCTCCAGCGACACCTTACGGGCGCGCAGTCCCGCAGCTTTGTTGTTTTTTCCCGCCTGAAGCTCTGCGTCGGTCTTGAATGCCGCATACAGCTCGTCGATAGTCTTTACCAGTTCATTCATGGTCGTATGGAATTTAGTAGTTTAACACGATCCAAAAATAGATATTTTTTCACAAAAACAGCTTTGTGATGCTATTTTTTTCGGCCGGTTCCCTCGGTGCACGGCATTCCATTCCCGAAAGAATTTTTCTGCGAGGCTCCTTCGGGTTCTGCATGCCGGGTTCATATGCGGTATATGTCCGTGCTGCCGGCTTACAACTCCAGATTCCACTGCCGTCTGTGCTCCAAGAACGCTTCCCGGGTTCTGTCGTCGAATTCCGAGAGATCCTTCTCCGTAAGGATTCCGTTATAGAAAAGGCTGAATACCGTCAAAGCATAGCGGGAGCCGTTCAGACCGTCATACTGACGACTTATATCTTTGTCGAATGTCTGTATGCTCTTATATATTTCCAAATATTTCTCATGGCAGGACTGCGCTTTTTCATCCTGCAGGAGTCGTTTGAGTTTCGCCAGAAAGGTACAGCATTCACGCTCCAAGGCCCGGCTTATGAGTGTTCGGGCAATTTTCTTTTGGCTTTTATCCAATTCTACCATACAGCTTACGGAGATTATGTTTTTCAGGACTCCAAAATAATTATTTTCGGTCTATTAAAATATACAAACCGAATATCGGCCCGCGGGAAAAATTGCTAAAACGGGCGGCGATATAAGAAACGCAAATTCTCGAGGATGAACCGCCGGAAGCTGAAAAACCGGGGCACGGCTTGCTGCTTTCGAAAAGAATCCGTATTTTTATCCTGTGCAAAATACCGCAAGCACAATTTTGTCAGCTCCGGATACTGTTGGGAAACGGTGTCCGGAGTGTTTATACCGTCATATGGGAATACCGAAAACTCCCTCCAAAGACACTTTTCATCTACCCGTACAGGCCGTTGTGTGAGATCACGACAGCTCTCTTCAAAACATAAAAAATTCCGTCGTGAACAACGGAACGCGTCAGCATATCGGTACATCGTAAATCTCCATCTTTAGGATTCTCCGAAAGAACAGAGCCGTCCGGAGCGATATTTATCGTATATGCATCGGGGCGACACGTATAAAAAACGAATTTCGAGCGTGAGACAGCCGGGCATTTTATTCCCCCGAAAACAGGACATACAACTTTCCCGTTTTCCGGACATTCCATGTTTTTACCCGGCCTTTGCGAGTCTTCTTGCCATATGGCTAAATAATGAGCCGGTGCAGGCGATAGACGTAATAGTCTACGGCATGTAGGCCGGCCACGAAACCTTTTCCGTGTACCCTTGCTGCGAGTCCTGCGACGCCCGAAATCCCGTATGTGACGCAACACATTGATAAAACCGTGGCACGCAAGCGCCCATGGGCTCCGTGCCGGAACATGGATACGGTCGAGCGTGTCTTTTTGGCCTCCGGCAAGACACTGGTGAAACTTAAATCGGAATAGATATATTCACATTGCCATTGCCTGGCAAGTAAATTCTCCTCCCCACGGTTTAGGAATGTTTCATCCATGAATTTCCGAGAGGTGCCCGGCATATTCTCCGACTCCTTGCAGAGCAGGCAGGCCGTGAAAACCGTTAGCAGTATGAATACCGATTTACGCATTCCGATAAACTGAATCTATTACAAAATTAACTGTTCGTATGGAACCGGCAAATTTTCCGGAGATATATACCGGAAACGGAGATGAATCCAACCGAATGCAGGATATTGCCGGATGCTTCGATCCGATTATACCCAGAAATGACGGGTTTCAATATGACATCGAAGCTGCTGCTTCCGATGTTTGTCACGGCAAAGATAAATGGAAATTACCTATCCTGCCGGTTGCCCCGGGAAAGATAATCCCGGGCCGGTCGGCCGGGCCTCCCTCTCCGGCTCCGGGACGGAAAAATCATCCTCGCCGGGGCTGCGGTATTTTTCCGCCCCTGCACCTGCGCCGCGGGCTTATGAATCTTCCCGAGGCAACCGATCCGTTCGGGATATAAAGCCTCATAACATATTATTCATTGCTTGCGCGATAAAAACAATAAAATTCGTGCGAGCAGAAAACACGTGAGACACACGGTAAAAACTGTTACATGTTATGCAGACTGCGAAAGCAAATTCGAAATCGAAGCAGAGCGGTAAGACCGCAGTTCGGACGCCGGCCGTTTCCGAGGCCGTTGCGGCGCAAGCGCAAGACCCGGTTGCAGCCGGGAGTCCCGACATGAAACCCGCCGAACCGCAGGCAACGGATATCGGAGCTGTGAATCCTGTCGCAGAAACCAGTCCTGCCGAACAACCGGCAGTCCATCCCGAGACGGATGTCCGGCTGCTGGATCTGAACAAAATCGTCAATTCGACCTACAATCCCCGCAAGAATTTCCGCGAGGATACGCTGCTGGAACTTGCCGAGAGCATCAAACAGTCGGGCGTGCTGCAACCGATCTGCGTGCGTCCGAGGGACGAGGGTTTCGAGATCGTCTACGGCGAGCGCCGCTATTGGGCGGCTGCGATGGCGGGCCTGCAATTCATCCCGGCCCTTATCCGGGAGTTGTCGGACGCCGAGGCCGAGGATGCCGCCATCACGGAGAACCTGCAACGCGAAGACGTGCGTCCGCGCGAGGAGGCCGCAGCCTACAAGCGGGCCTTGCAGTCGGGGCGGCACACGATCGAGAGCCTCGTGGGCAAATTCGGCAAGTCGGAAGCCTACATCCGCTCGCGTCTGAAACTTTGCGAACTGATCGACGCCTTGGCCGGGATGCTCGACAAGGAGGATATTTCGGTGGGCGTGGCCACGGAGATCGCCAAATATCCCGCTGACATCCAGCAGGAGGTCTACGACGATCATTTCGCTGAGGGGTGTTACAACTCGTGGAAGACGGCGCGGATCAAGGAGATCGCCCGGCGGCTCTACGAGCGTTATATGACCAAGCTGGAAAGCTACAACTTCGATAAGACGGAGTGCCTTTCCTGCCAGCACAATACGGCCAATCAGGTGTTGTTCAAGGACGAATGTACGGGCGGCTGCGCGGGCTGCCAGAACCGTGAGTGTATGATCCGCAAGAACAACGAGTTTTTGGTACAGAAAGGCGTGAAACTCCTCAAGGACGATCCGCGTACGACGCTGGCTACGGGCGGCGAAACGCCCGTCGCGGTGCTCGAAGCGCTCGAACAGGAGGGCTATCACGTCGAAGAGCTGGAATATAGCATTTATCACTACGACAAAGGCCCTCAGATACCCGACGCTCCGCAGGCCGAAGAGTTCGAATCGGAAGAGGAGTTCTCCGAGGCTCAGGTGGAGTACGAAGCCGAAATGGCGGCCTTCGCCGAAGAGACGCAGCAGTTGGAGTTCGACATCTCGGAAGGGCGCGTGCGCAAATATGCCATCATCGGCAACCTCGATATTGAAATCCGCTACGAAGAGATCGGGGACGAGGAGCGGGAAGTGACGGTAAACGAGGGGCAGGACGATGAGCATAAGGTCTTCATTACCGTCGTTCCGCCTTCGCCGCTGGAGGGGCTGTTGCAACAGGAGCGTCGTTACCGGGAAATCTGCTACGAACATATCACGACCGATATGAAGCGTGTCTTCCTCGATGTGAAGGTTGCGAACAAACCTTTGCAGAAAGAGGAGCAGCAGATGTTCTACTACGCCGTGATGCAGCGCGTGATGAGCGACTCGAAACTCCGTCAGTGCGGTTTTCGGCCCAAGGAAGGCTCTTACCTGACCGACCGGGAGCAGTTCGCCGCGGCGGGACGTATTACGGCCAAGCAACAGGCGGCGCTGGTCCGCGCGTTTCTGGTGGACTACTTCCGCTCGGCAGCTCCGGAATACGGATGTACAGATGAGACGCTCCTGACGGGAATGATGTGCCGCTTCGCGGATATGAACTTCACGGAGCAGAGCCAGAAGGTGCAGCAGGAGTATCTGAAAGTCTACGAGCGTCGCAAAGCCCGGCTTCAGGAGCAGATCGACGCTTTGCAGGCAAAAGCCGAGGCCGAAGAGTTGGCGGTCTCGATGCAGGAGGCTCCGGACGTCGAGCCTGAGGAGCTTCCTGACCTGCTGCCGGACGAGACGCCCGCTATAGAACCCACCCCGGAGCCGCTGATTATTCCTATGGATCCGGATATCGAGCCCGATACCCGAATGCCGGAGGAGATGAAAACAGCAGCATAGTGACAAAACGAGCTAAATGTCCAACCGACGGAGCAGGTTATGCCTGCTCCGTCTTTGCATTACTACTGCTATGAATAAGATTTCAGAGATTCCGCAGCAGACACCTATTGCGGAAAAACCGGTAGCAGAGATGCCGGCCGATCCGTGGCGCTGCGAAGAGTGCGGTTCGCTCGAAGTGTCCTACCGAACATGGGTGGACAGCAATACGGGACAAGTTGCACCGGCAGCTCCCGAGCAGGATGATTTGTGGTGCGACGGATGCGAAGAGCACACGTACCAGATCCGCGAAAGCGAATTGATGTCCGATACGGTCGAACCGTGGTGGAAGGATGGCACGACGGAGGAGAATAGGAAAATTATCACCGGTCTGAATCCGGAAAATTTCAGAGCGAAGGACGATTGTAAGGCTTTCCGCGATGCCTGCGACATGTGGTGGAACGGCAGGACGAACGACGAGAAGATCCGTCTCTGGCGGCAAGCTACCGCTCCGGAGGAAGAATAACGTAAAGATAAGAGCCATGAATAAGAAGCTGATTGAAAAGATCGCTCCGCAATTGACGGAGCTGATGATAAAGAAAATGGAGACGCTTACCGAAACGTGGCGCAAGCCGTGGATCGCCGACCTTGCGCACGGTCTTCCGCGCAACCTGCGCGGCACGCCCTACCGGGGCGGCAATATCCTGATGCTGCTGTTCCTCTCGGAGATCGCAGGCTACCGAACGCCGCTCTTCATGACCTTCAAACAGGCCAAGGAGGAGGGCCTGAACATCCTCAAAGGCTCCGGGTCGTTTCCGGTCTTCTTCTGGAAACTGTATATCCGCCATAAGGAGACCCGCAAGAAGATTGAGTTGGCGGACTATTACCGCCTGCCGCAGGAGCTGCGGCGGCAATACGACGTGCTGCCCGTGATGCGCTACTACCCGGTCTTCAACATCGACCAGACGGACATGCAGGAGCGGCAGCCGGAGCGTTACTCGGCGCTTACGACACCGGCCGAACCGAAAGACTACTCGGACGGTCTGACATGCGAGGTGCTCGATCGGATGCTGGCGGAGCAGTCGTGGCTCTGTCCCATCCTGCTCAGATCCGGCAACAGGGCGTCCTATTCGCCGACGCTCGACCGGATCGTCTGCCCCGAAAAACGGCAGTTCCCGGAGGGCGCGGCCTTTTGGGCCACGCTTCTCCACGAGGTCACGCACAGTACTGGGCATGCGGAGCGTCTGAACCGTCCTTTTGGCGCTTGCTACGGAGATGCCGATTATATCCGCGAAGAGTTGGTCGCCGAACTTACGGCGGCCTTGTGCGGTGCGATGCTGGGCTTCGCCACGACACCCCGCGAGGAAAGTGCTGCCTATATCAAGGACTGGCTGGCGGAGTTCCGTAAAGAACCGACCTACCTGTTCGACATCCTCACAGACGTGAACCGGGCGGCACGCATGATCTCCGAACGGCTGGCCGGCGGGGAAGAATCAGACTCTTCGGAAGCGATTCCGGCCGAAGCTGCCTGAACCTTGATAAACCAATCATTTAATCTGCGCTGCGGCCGAAAGGTCGCGGCGCTTTCATTATCAGCTATATGCAACAATCCCAAACCAAAGATCGGTACAGCCGCGAAACGCTGCTGCCGATGAATACGCTTTACGACCATGAACACCACCTGACGCAAGAGGATGTGGACATGGCCAATAAGCTGGTGCGTCACATCGAACGGACCCGTAACCCACGTGTCCCGCAGGTCGGCGACCGGGTGCGCTATACCACGCGCTACGGTGACTTCTACGGCAACGCCTTGATCGAAGCCGTCCGTGAAGGCGGAACGCTTTCGATCTGCCTGTGTCCGTACGTTCCCTTCGTGTGGAGGATAGCCGGCGGCATCGGCTGCGCGGTGAGCGGAGGGCCTTTTACGGCCGTAACGTCGCGGGTATTGCAACCGCGCGGAAGCGTGCAGGGGGATTTCTGCGATTGGGGACATTGCGGCGCCTGCGGTAACGGTGCTGTCCGATTCTGCGCCGATGTGCCGCTGTGGGAATACCGGGAATCGGAGCCGCTTTACGGCGATTTCACGACCGAGAAGTGGCGTAAGATCAGCCTTTACAAGGATACGGAAAACTTGCATGGCGACCTTTACCGGGGCGACTGTATTTCGTTCCGGACGGAGGAGGAGTTCCGACGGTTTCTCTCCGATTATGAAGGAACGGTATTCGCGGCTCTCGACCCGAAATCCGTCATCATTTGGTGTTATTGGGACAAGCAGACCGCCGTATCGCAAGAGAAATGGGATGCGCTCGATGCTCCCGTTTCCGAGCGGCGCATCTACAACACGCCCCAACCCGTGAAACTCGTCAAGGACCACGGGCGGCATACCACGGTCTGCTATTTCGTCAGACCGGAAGACGACATCAGGCAACCGCAGGACATGACACTCGAAAAGTTAATCTACGAAGAGTCATGCCCTACAAGCAAAGTTACTGCGTAGAATGATCCCATCATCCGTATGCCACTCGATTTGGATGATGTGGACACGCAGACTTGCCGAATCATCGACCTCTGTGAGCGAGCCAGTGTTCAGGGCCCTGTGCATCCGAGGCTGCGCGATACAATGTATTAATATAATATCCATTTACCATGCACGAAGCAGAACAATATTTACGCAATCCAGAAACCCCGAACTCCCTGTACATCCAGTATCAAGGTCGACGCCGACGCCTGTTTTACAACCGCGATCAAAACATTTGCGGCATTATCGGTATTGGCAGACGAAGGTATGGCTTCGGGTTCGGCGACTGGGACGGCATCGAAAAGATTTTCAAACCGGCTCCGGACAAAGACCCTGAGGAAATCAATCGCCGTCTAATCCGCAAATTCCAGCGGGAAGCGGCCAAAGCGGGATTCACAAGCCCGTTCATCCGCAATATTCAGAATGCCGATTACGGCAAATGCCTTTATAAAAACGGGATCACGACCGGCACCTGCATCGACGGGCAGATCATTACGCTCGATGCCGTGCGGAGATACTGCGGAGAAACGACCTACCAGTGTTTCTGCGAGGCAGTCCGTAGCCGCACGCCGTTCCACTCGGGCCGGTTTGACTTTCGGGGCTACGACGGTTCGCTATGGGTGGAGCCCTGCGATAAGGATGATGGCTACCACCGGGTTGGAGACCTGGCCGCAGGATTCTCCAAAGAGTACCGCTTATGGAAAGCTTTCCATAAGCGGAATTATAGAGAGTGTTTGCTTATGTCAATTAGAATTTGAGTATCACATGAAATACAGGCTTGTAGAACAAATACTTTACATCAATACTTTCCATAATAAAATGGATTTATAAGCGTTTAAGCCACTCGCGAATATCCTGATTGTGCTCCCATTCGCGAAGAGATGTTTTTTGTGGGACTAAATCTACATAGGTTTTTTCCAACGCTTCCCGTTTTGTCTTTGAATCTATCCGCGCGTAAATAGCAGTGGTCTGAATTGAACTGTGTCCAAGAAAGTCTCTTATGATTACGATATTGACACCTGATTGTAGAAGATGCATCGCTTTGCTGTGACGTAAAGAATGACAACTGATCTTTTCTGGGATTAAATGCGGATTTACGGCTCTCGCCATGTCCGCATAATTTTTCAGAATATATGTGATACCTGCTCTTGTTAGTTTTTCTCCTCTACTGTTGAAGAACAATGGTTTGTTGGCTTTAGCACTATCATCAAGACGAGTTACCTTTATATAATCTTTGATCCTTTCCGCTTGCTGAGGGGACAATGGTACCACTCTTGCCTTATTACCCTTTCCTATTATTTTTATTGTGCATGGGGTTGTATCTACTCTAATAGCCCCAACCGTTAAATCCGCCAATTCCTGAACCCTTGTACCTGCATCATACATCAAAGACAATATTGCCAGATGTCTGAATCCTGCAAACGTTGCTATATCAGGCTGTTCAAAAAGCAGCTTGATTCCCTCGGGAGTAAGATGGTTGATTGTTGTTCGTTCTGACTTGATAAACTTAATAGAGAGAATGTCTTGCCATTGGGATAGACGTGTGATATCCTCATACTGGAGATACCGGACAAATGAATGTATCGCAGCAAGACGGGAATTATGTGTTGAAGGAGATGTTTGTTTCTTATCATTCAGATAGCGAAGAAAACTCTTTACAGCGTCTTTCGATAAGATATCCAAGGAAATTTTTTCTATTCGAACACTTCTTATTTTTTCCATATAATCGACAAATTGCACAAAAGTGTCTTTATATGATCTTATTGTGTTTTTACTTGAATTTCTCTCGTAAGGGAGATAATCTATGAAAAACTTACTAAGGTATGTGGCAAAGTCCGTTGCTTTTCTCATGGTTTTAATGTTTTAGGATATATAAAAGTGTTTATTTCAGAACATTGGGTGTTTATGTCATTATTCATGTCCAATGTTAACCGCAAGTAAAGTTCAGTTGATGATGTCGACTTATGTCCAAGGTATGTGGCCAAAGTGGGCAGAGCCGAATAAATATCCTGGCCTTGTTCGCACATTTGAACCATTGCGTGGACAGCATAGGTGTGTCTGAGATCGTGAACTCGGGGACCTCTACCTCCTCCAATATACGGTATTCCGCATCGGTCAAGGACTTTTCTGAAAAAATAATAAGCGGTATCTTTGCTGAAGCCGAGACCGTTTGCCTTAACGAAGAATTTTTGATTTTGGGCTGCTATCCTTTTGACGGGAATTCTATCTCGATATTCAACATACTGGGAAAGCACAGAGACCAAACTGTCCGACAAGGGAACCAAGCGTTCTTTTCTGTTCTTTGTCTTATGCAATGTAATGACACCATTAGAAATATCAACATCCTTATTATAAAGCGACAAGGCTTCTGAAATTCTCATACCTGTACCATATAGAAGTCGGATGAGCGCAGGCATTGCTATCAATGCCCTGTTCATACATTTGTCGTAGATCCTTACCTTGTCGCATTCCTTAAAAATCAAGGACATTTGCTCTTTACTAAAAATATATGGTATGAAATCCGATTTGGGCTTCTTGGGTAGACGGGGTATGTAACATTCACAGCCACACCTACACATTAGCTTGGCGAGTTGTGCAAGTTGGGAAAGTTTTCGGTAAAGTGTTTCATCACTGTCCATGAGGCGCGAGGTTCGCCATTTTTTTACGAAAGACGAATCTATGCGAGGTATTTCCATACCAATATCAAATGCTATGTCATCAAATTCTTTAAGCGACCACATTATGTTGTTGCAGCCAAATCCAATGGATTCCCTTGTGTCCAATAGCTGATGGATATATGGTGCCAATACACTTCTGTAAGTTAAACGTTTACTCATAAAACACACCTCCTTCCTGCTCATAGAAATCCTTGGGGATTGCAGGTACTTCCAACGCACATCTTTTCAAAGCGACAATATCTATACAGATATATTTCATCGTTGACATTGTGGATTGATGGCCTAAAACTTCGGATATAACTGGAAAGGCATTGCCATTTTTAAGAATTTCACTGGCAAGGGAATGACGTAAGGCATGGGGACCATGGTGTCTGTTTCCTATGTCAACACCAGACTTGCGTATAATATAGCCAACTGCGTCACTAACACAAGTTGGCACTACTGCGTTGTGCGGAGCACGTCCATTAAGAAATACGCTTCTTAAACGAGTTTTCGGCCGTCCATATCTTAAATAGTCAATAATGGCGTTGCCGACATCTGTTAGCAATGGTAATTCTATATATTTCTTGGTTTTTTCCATGGTTAGACAAATTAGGCTTCTTTCCCAATTAATGTTCTCCAGCTTCAAATTGGCGATGTCGGATGCCCTTAACCCCAGTCTGGATGCCAACATAAACATTGCATAGTTTCTCTTACCTATGGCAGAACTTCTCTGAATGCTTTCCTCTATCCTGCTTATCTCTTTTTCAGAATAAAATGAAGGGATCCTCTCTTTTTTATGAGGTTTGTACGTATCAAAGAATTGTAGGAAGGTTGCGTCAACCCTGTTCTCATGAACCCAATAACGGAAAATGCCACGGAGTACGGATACAATCTTGTGCTGACAAGTACGAGCTGCTACCATAGAAATGATGTGCTGTTCTCTTATTTCCGACAAGTCCGTTACGCCTTGATTGGTAAGTGAAAATAGAAATTCACTTAAATAGCGTTGATACAGAGCCAATGTTTTGTCATTCCTTCGTTGTCTTTTGAGGTGATCCAGATACATCGCCATTTCATGCCCAATAACACCGTCAAGCCGATGTTCGACTTTTTTGAAACGATGCCGTTTGATACATCCTTGACTAAGCATTTCATTCAAAGCTTCAATGCTTCTTGCCTTTCGTGTCCAGTCACTTCCTAAAAGGGGATCATTACAACACTCTGTACAATATCTTTCCCCAACATTGCAGTCATAGTCTTCGATTCCATTTTGGCGCATATACGGAATGATTCCATTACGCCATGACCGTTTGTATTCCTTTATCGTCCCTATGCTGTATTCCAGAGACCGGAAATGTTCAATGCACAGGTTTATCAATTCATCAATAGGCTTCTTCATAATTTCTGTTCATAATTTAGATGTTTTTGGAAAGCTCTTCCAAATACAGTTTGTATCCGTCAGAGCAATGGTTCGTGACAAAGATAGAATCGTATAAGTTGCTATCGTATTGTACCATAGTTTCATTATGAACAGGAACAATATTGTTACACATTTGAAATATTATGTGTAGACATTATGACAAGTCAAAGCATATGGCGTTGATTTATAATATATTATAAAATGTATAAACAAAGCAACACATAACCATTTACTTCCCATAATACCGCGGATGCGGTAACGGTTATTACTACCTGCTTATCAACGAACAGACCTTCATTGGCTGCGATATAGACTAACCAAAATCCGGACTATTATGAAAATCATGTGTCAGGAACATTACGACAAGGTAGTGCAGTACGCCGAAAGTATCGGCGACAAGACGCTCCACGAGTGTCTGAAACGGCTCGAACGGCGGGAGCAAAATCCCCATCATCCGTGCGAGATCGAACTTTACAAAGATTTTGCTCCGTATTCATTCCTTTTCAAAGAGCGCTATCCCGACGGGCGTTTGGGCTTTGTCGGCGGATTGGTTTATCATGGCCGTCCGGACCGCTCGTGTTGTTTCATCGACGAGCCGTTTCACGGTTGGATGACTCATACCTGACAGGGCGCCATATTCAGCGGTAAGAGTCAAGATCAAGATTACATATGTCTGAATTTTCGAGTCTTCTACAAAGCCGAAGATACGAAAATTCAGGCATATGATCGAGTTGGCGTATACAGCTGTATTCTATTTTTGCTGATTTTGCAGATATGCATCATACATATCGAGTATCCATGCATCGTTCTCCTTGGCCTCTTTTTTATGCTCTTTCCCTTCGGGCCCTTTGAACCATTTTTTGCAGAAGTCTTTCAGGCCCGGATACTTTTTGTCCATCAGCACGGAGCTGACTAACATATACGGATAGACGATCTTGTCGGGATCATTATGGAAACGGATGCCGTACATGGTTTTCAACACCCGTCGGTCGGTGTTGCCGATCCGCTCGGTAGTCCATATCTTCCACCAGTAAGCCGTTGCGTTTTGGCCGGCCTTGTTCAGGCAAACCATGCGATGAAAAGAGCGGTTGCGATCCGAAAGGCCGGGAGAGGCGATATCGCGAGCTTCCCAACGGATACCGTCGGGATTGGCTTCGGTCTTTTCAACGTATTCGACGCTCTCCACATCATCGGCAGTATATTTGACCGGCTCCTTATCGTCGGGAGTCTTGGCAAGTTTGAACGAGTAGTTCTCCTTTTTCAGTACGGACGACTCGGCGTGCCATCCCCTGTGCAGATAACCGTCGATCTTCTCTCCTGATTTAAGGGTTACCACTACGTGGCGGAATTCCTGATCCTGAGGTTTCTTGGCTTCCGCCCGATCCGTCGTGCCTAACATGATGAACATGGTGGCAGCGAAAAGTAAAAACTGTTTCATGTGCTTTGATATTAGGGTTAATTTCTGGTCGGATCGTAGTCATGCAGCATAAGGATCGTTTTATCCCGATAGGCATTGGATTGGCGTATACGCTCGGCCAGCGTGGGATCATCGTCTATGTAACGAGCGATACGCTCACGGAAAACGTCTTTCGACCGGCGGTAAGCGCTGCCGACGCATTGAAATTCACTGCTACCGTGTTTTTGCAGAAAGTAGGCCGCGCGCGACCGGCTGAACCATCTGCGTCGTTGCCAGACCTGTATACCGCCGTTGGTGTTGATGCCGTAACCTTTTTTCGAATATATGCAGGCTTTTATATATGGTGTCTCAACGTAAACCCACATCCATCCGGGTTTTGCCCCGAAGATGAATTTACGTGTGTGTTCCGGGCTTTTGGTGTGCCAACAGATCACCGAATCTATATCTCCGGCCGGTAATACCTCTTTGGTTTTAGTTTTTTGAAAAGCATCTCGGAATATTTTCAATCTGCCGGATTTTTTTGGCATTTTCAACCTGTCGTTGCCCGTACATTCGATGACCGAGCCGTTTTTCATGTAAATGCGTCCTTCGAGGAGGGATGCTGCCTGTAAGGTTGCTGGCGCGGTAAATAGAAACAGTGCCAGTAAAAAACGTTTCATAGGTACTTATGACATTGGAATTGATCGGGATGCAATATAATAATTTTTTTTCGTATATCAGTACAACGCGGCATGCGGTTATTGGGGCGGAATGTATATTCGTAAGGTAATAACATTTAGGAATGCTGGTACTGGCTGCCGATACAACATAGGCACGATATTTTCGTTTGTATTGCGAACAAACTCCGCAGGGAGTACCGAGGAAACGACGCAATTTCACACTACACAGCCGGCAGGAACCGGCAAAGCCCCGCTTAACTATTTGTCGAAACGACGACACGATGCCCGACTGCATTGCGTGCCGACACCCCGTATGCCCCTGCGCCTAATTATGCACGATGAATATTCATTTCGATATATACGGTCTTATAACGACGACCGTCAAATCGCTGCCCTACGTCAGCGAGGGCATTCCGGCGGGATTCCCGTCGCCGGCCGCGGACTATATCGGCGACCGCATCGACCTGAACGAAGTCCTCATACTGAGTCCGGGTGCGACATACTATGCCCGCGTTCGGGATTACTACCTGGTCGAGGAGGAGCTGGAGCAGGGCGACGGCATCCTGTTCGACACGCGGCTTGCACCGCGCACCGGGGACTTGGCGTTTTGCGAGGTCTGCGGCGAACGGGTGCTGAAATATGTCCGAAAACGGGGGCGCGAGCTATGGCTACTTGGCGGCGGTACGGACGACACGCTTCCTGTCGACGGCGAAACCGAAGCGCGGGTGCTGGGCGTCGTTACGGTCGTCATCAAAATCCGGCGGTTCAAGCGACGGCGCACACGCCTTATCGACCGCCTGCCGCAGAAGGAACAACCCGCGCTGTTCGAGCGGCGGGCGATCCGAGCCTCGTATTTTCCGGAGAGCGACGTTCCCGTCGAGGGGTTCGTCGACCTGAACGAAGAGCTGATTCCCAACCCGGTCAGCACGTTCTTCGGGAAGGTGCGGGGCATCTCTCTGATCGACGACGACATCGAGGACAGCGACTCGGTGATCGTGGACCGGATGCTCGAACCCCGGTGGGGCGATCTTGCCGTATGCGTCACCTCCGAAGGTTTCACCATGAAATACGTTGAGGTGCACGACGACGGGGAGATCTGGCTGATGCCCGGCAACAGGGACTATGCTCCGATTCGGATTACCGGCGAGAACGAACGGTTGATATGGGGCATCGTCACTCACTCCATCCGGCAGCTGAGAACGAAGAAGGGAGGTGTGGGATGAGCCGGAAACTGTTGCCCCTGAATCCCCGTCAGATGGTCGGCCTTGCCGACGGGAATTCATTTTACTGCTCCTGCGAGGAGTCCATGCAGCCGTGGCTGCACGGAAAGCCCATTATCGTGGCCTCGAACAACGACGGCTGTGCGATAGCGATGAACAGATTTGCAAAGAAATACGTCAAAATGGGCGACGCGCTGTTCCAGATAGCAGACACCATTCGGGGACACGGCATCGTTACGTTCTCCTCGAACTATGAGCTCTACGGTGACATGAGCAACCGCATGCACAGCATATGGGCCTCCTTCGTCCCCAACCTCGAAATATACAGCATCGACGAAGCCTTCCTCGACTTCACGGGAATGGAGGGCTTCGATTTCGAGAAGCTGGGGCGCGAGATCATCCGCACCACCCGGCGCGGAATCGGCATCCCGATCTGTCTGGGCATTGCCCCGACGAAAGTACTGGCCAAGGCCGCCAACAAGCTCGCCAAGACGGACGACGCCCGGCAGGGGCTCTATATTATCGACACGAAAGAAAAGCGCGTGGAGGCATTGAAAAAACTACCGATAGGCGATGTGTGGGGCATCGGTCGGCGGCATGAGAAGCGCCTGACGGCGATGGGCGTCCGCACGGCCTACGATTTCTCCGTTCTGCCGCGCGAGTGGGTGCGCAGGAACTTGACCGTCGTCGGCGACCGCCTCTGGCGCGAGATGAACGGGACGCCCTGCATCAGTCTGGAACTGGCGCCGCCCGACAAGCAGGAGATATGCACGTCGCGGGCATTCGGGAAAATGACCTCCGACTTCAACGAGGTGAAGGCCGCCGTGGTCCGTTACCTCAGCTCCTCGGCCCGCAAGCTCCGCGACCAGCATTCCTATGCCCGGCGCATCTACGTCGGCATCGAAACCAATCCTTTCAACGAGTCCCAGCGTCAGACCTTCCGGGGACTGCAAATCGAATTCCCCGTGCCGACGGACAATACGTTCGAGATGGTGCCTTATGCCATGACGCTGCTGCGGGCGATCTGGCCGGCCTACGCTCCCGGCGAACGTCCGTTTCTGTTCAAACGCGCTACTGTCACGCTGTCGGACCTTATTTCTGCCGAAGCGCTTCAGCTCAACATGTTTCATCATCGACCCGACATCGGGCAGCTGCGGCGTTTGCAGGCTGCGGTGGACGAGGTCAACGGACCGCTGAACCTCGACAGCCGCCTCGTGGTGCTGGGTGCGGAATTGACCGGGCAGAATAACACCCGGCTGCGTCGCGAGATGCTTTCCAAGTGCCCCACGACAAAGTGGGATGACCGGATAGATATTGCTATATAATATGATTTTTTTGTAGTAAATTGTTTATGGAGCAACCCATCTTATCAAACTATCATTTTGAACGCCCCAAGCAGCAACAGGTTTAATTTTGTGTTCGGAGATTTTTTGCAGACAGTTCAATGCAATAGGAGAAAGCTTTGTGGAATCATAAAAAATTAATTCCGCAACTATTCATATCAAAAATCGCAACCGAAAGGGAATCTACGTTCAATATACCCTTGTAATTAGCGATAGTCGATGTCTCTACCGCCTTTTAGCTGTTGTTTTGCACATAAGGAAGAACGTGAAAAAGTAACTACGGAATTGAATAGATGGATAAAGGTTGATGGCCTACTCCCTGATGAACTGGAAGAAGTCCTTGTGAAAAATGAGGAGCAGCAATGCCATGACGTAGGTTTTTATTGAACGGTAAGTGGCTAAGTAAAGTCGGGAAAGTGACCCATTGGAAAAGATTTTCGGAATAAACATAAAAAAACACGGAGTTAAGCTCCGTGTTTTTTGTACAGGTAGTGTAAACTAAACTGTGTCAAGTTATTTTTTGGAGCTGTTTTGGGATAT
>OJQL01001079.1_pt1 | contig 23294 bp, 21 predicted proteins | sample 1598731 | NCBI WGS metagenome assembly OJQL01 (sample SAMN03922510, study PRJEB24848) | human gut metagenome | isolation source: stool sample | host: Homo sapiens | place: Germany | collected 2010-02
ATCATAATGTGCAGGTATATACTCCGAATAAGGCACTAATGCTATTTTGATTCCGTCTTCAATTTCTGTCTCCAAAAACGGATTACCTTTCCGCAAATCCAGTGTACATGAAATAAGTTTGCCATCATGCTCTTCCTCTCGATTATCTTGAAATGCCCAATTTTTTAGGTAAGGGAACTTTACCGTGCAAATATCGAATATCGGTTCATCCATTGATTGAACATGGCGGCCCAGTATAACATAATCGACATTGAATTCCATCTTTGAAAAATCAGCAACGCAATCCTCTTGCATCGGATTGTCCATGCTAACATTGAAAAGCGTAAATTCATATCCGTTTGCATCTCTACCCCATATCACATCGTACTGAAAATACATATCGGCAATGAGACCTTGTGTAGGCTCATGGTATATTTCCAATTTCATGGGCTTATCTTCATTGTAGTATAATGTTCCCATGCACTCTTGATATTCACAGAATTGTCGTTTGAATTCATCCTTTTCTGGAAATCGCCATTTACCATGAAATACGTTGGGAATATATTGCTTGCTATTCATACTATTAAAACCTTTCTAACGAAATTAGAAAAATGCTTCTAAAACTCAAAGCCGTTGAAATCTTCTTTATCCAGTTTTGCTTGTTCGGCTCGTTCCGTAACGGCTTTATATTGTTCCTGCATATCAAGGGCCTTTATAAAGTAAGGCAATGATACCTTTTCGGGCAGGTTCTTGCATCGTTTATCGAGTTGATAGGTTAGACTTATCGGCTCGGTATTTGGTACGTCGATAGCGTTATACTTGGTAAGCAGTACCGACATCGCCCGCTTATCCCAAATTGGCGGTGTTATACTCTTTGATTTGCAGAACTCGCATATCTCTTTATAAATCCCTGCGGCGGTCTTTCTGACTGCTGAATTGATAAAACAACCTGCCGTCAGTTCATAACCTCTTGCAATCTGCTTTATAAGCCCTAATTGCAGACATTCATTTAATAATGCAGTAACCGTATTACGGGATAATCCGACAGCCTTTGCAATCTGGCAGTTGCTTCATTGGACGGTATCGGTATTATTAAGGCATACCGACTTTAATAACAGCAAAAAGCCTGCGATTTTGGCGGGATAGTTCTTTTTAAAGAAACTGTTATCCAAAAAGAAATAGTCTTTGCTGGTTGACTTTATATAGTAGGAATTTCGCTTTATAAAACCTCTGTCTGCATCTTCTTTAACGATAGTCTGCACAGTCAGCCAGCCTGCATCCTTTAAGCGTTTAATGCTTCGTCTGATTGTTCGTTCATCCAATCCCGTCAGTAAGGATAGCTTTTCTTCTGTTACATGAGAAATATTAGTCTTGTGATTGGAGCAACATTTAATGACGGCTCACACATAAATATCGACGGGTTTACTGTTTCCTGTCTGAAAGTTCACGATTGATTTGGGGATTACGGTATAATTCATCGTTAGCAATGGAATTTGTGTTATTGGTAAATATAATCTCTTTTAGATGCAATAGTTTCCGAAAACAGGCAATGCCGTAATGCTCTTTGGCCTGCTTGCGGTTATCGAATCACTTGCGGTCTTTGATGTGGTAGTACATGGTCTGAAAGACTTTAATAGGTTATGTATAAGTAGGTAGTGTATATATAGGACACTTTTGAGCAGTTTACACAGGACAGTTTTAAGCAATACCTACTATCTCTATCCGTATCTTCCATAATTTTTGATTCTGGATTGATCGTATTAAAGGAAATATCTATTTCGTACTCAAAAAATGTGGAAGATAGTTTCACTCGCATTTTTTCTGTGCGTGAAATATCTTTTATATAAGGGAATTCATTTCCTGCACAAAAAATATGCGAATATAAGCCAAAGACAAGGACAGCAATTAATGCCGTCCTTATCCATTTGTAAGCCTATTTTCTATGGAAGCAAAAAGAATTCCCTATCTCGGATTTGCTATTACAAATATAGTGAAAATCCTTAATAAATGCAAGTTTAAGTGCAGATGATTCAGCAGATTTTCAGCCGAAATTTTCTATCTTTGTTTATCTTCAAATCCCAAGACTATGGCTGTTATCTCTGTTCCCGTTTGTATCATTCGGAAAACTTATCCTTATCTTGAACGATTCTACGGGTTTTCTTATCGGTATATCCAACGGTATATCGAATCTACTTGTAGCGTGGATGATGATAATCGGATGAATCTTCTCCCGAAATTCTGGATGTACCAGAACTTGGATAGGTTCCCCGATGATTTCGGAATTATATTCGACCTCCCGTATTACAAAAATGTGGAGGCATTACAAGAACAACACGATTTTTTAGCAAAGCATGAGTTGATCTTTCACACACTTCTGCTCGCTCCGTTGATGAGTTCGGTTTTTCATCCATATACAGATGAGGACAATTTCGTTTTACAAGATGAGGCAGAACGACAGGAGGTATTACGGGTATATGAGTTTTTACAGCAGATGCAGAAAGACGGCTTCGACCCATCCAAAAAATATTTGCTTTCTTATGGTGGAACGTCGAGTGTTCAGATTCCGAATACTTGTAACTGGTTACTGCGAATGATTGAGAAAGAATATCGCAGTCATTATGAAGCTTTGGGCAATCCGCCTCGTCACTCCCAATCCAGAGAAGGCAATCCACCCAAGCGTCGGCCGACCTTTGCCAGCTTTCTCGGATACAACACTCTCCTGTTCCTCCGAGACTATCTCCGCATCAGACCTACTGTCCCGCAGGGGTTGTGCCAAGTCATTAGTGATTACCTGACAGCCTGCTCTGACATCGTGTCAAAACAAGACTTGTCGTATAAAAACACATATGATATGCTCCAAAACTGCAAAAAGACCTATGGAATGTCTTCAATACCTATTTCATGGGTGAAGGAATAGTATGTGTTTTTAATATCCTTGCCTGACAAAAACACATAAACACCTGAAAATCACATTGGTATAAAATTCGCAGCATTCAGGGTAAATTCATTAAAAAAATGAAGAAACAAAAAGAACTCACTCTGGATGCTGCACAAGGTGCTGGCACGATGAGCGCCCCCGAGAGCGAAATCTCGAACATTGCAACCGTTACCATCGACAAGCTCAACGACAAAGACGAGGTGGTGGAAACCGAGGAACTCAAATTTGAAGTTGTCGATGAGGACACCAAAGATTGGCAGCACACATTCTGGAATGTAATGTGGCTTGCCAGCAGAACCAAGCCAGCTCCGACCACAACGTGGTCGAATGAGGAGAAAGCCGATGCCATCATGGCCTATGCCGAAGACCTCTATGCAGACCCGACGCTGTGCCTGCGACACCTCGTATGGACAGCTGACCGTCTGCGCAAGGTCGAAGGCTTCGACGCCTACTGTTCAAGGCTCGGGTTGAATCCCGACTGTGTAGCCCAGCACATCGTCTTCGACGGCTATTACAATGTGCAGGCTGTCATCAAACTTGGGGTAGAGGAGGTCTACGGGGCGTATATCGCCATGTTCTCCTTGCCGATTGTAACCTTCGACCGAGAGTAACGGAGCACGACAATTCTTTCAATTATATCTTTTAGAGGGGACTATCCAGTAATGGATAGCCCCCTCAATCATTCATAGCAGGTTCCGCATCGCCGCATCTATCTGCGAGTTCTCGAAGCTATCAAGGTAGATTTGAGTGGTTTTCAGACTATGATGCCCCAAAGCCTCGGATATGATGCCGATATTCACACCCGATTTCTTCAGCACGGTAGCGAAACTATGGCGGGCTACATAAGTCGTCACCTCTCCCGAGATATTCAATCTGCGGGCTAATTGGCGCAATTCAGCATTGACTTGATGACAGACTTTATGCACCCGATTCCGTTTCTGCATCGGCGTTGTATGCCTGCGCGAATCGAGTATCGGAAACAGATAGCCCGACCGTTCGCAGATTTCGGCATAGCTATCTACAATCCGCATCGCCCTTTCCGACAACGGAACATGGATTGCTCCGTGCGTTTTCTGACGATTGTATGACAATCGCCCGTCCACGATATTATCGGATGTCAGATTCGCCACATCAACGAACGAAATTCCCCCGCACAAATAAGAGAATGTAAAAACGCTTTGTGCCAATCGGCAAGAATCGCTCTCCGCCGTACAATCCGCCTCGACGATTTTCATTACATCCGCTTTGCTCAACGCTCGTTTCGGTGTACGGGTATTGAATTTGCTAATCTTATAGTCGGTAAACGGATTCTTCTCACGGGCAACGGCTTTCAGCTTAATCGCCCGATTGAACACGGCCCGCAAAGTACGCATTTGAAAACTCATCGACGTATCTTTATTCCCCCGCGCCCGCATCCACTCCTCGAATTTTTCCAGATAATCGGCGTCGATGCGGCTGAACGTGAAATTAAGCGGTTTGTCCCGATTAAAGGATTTCAGCACGTTGTAGGAGTTCAGATAGGCATAGGCATTGCCAACACTCCCCCGTTCTTTCAACTCGGCGATAATCGCTTTGTAGACCTCCTCGACGGTCTGCGCCTTGATGCGTTCCTTTTGTTCGGCTACAATCGTCTGCGGGGTAAATTCTTCCTCGTTGATTTCTTTCGTCAGAATCTTGCCGTTGTATTCGGTTTCGTATTTCAGTACGATTTGACGAATCAACTGCCGATTCGGACAGTTGGGTTTGGGTTGGTTGGTGTCGAAATTCCAGAATTTAGGATCGACCGACACGCCCAGACTTTTCATCGTGCGGCGGCCCTCTTTGGAAATGCGGAGCATCAGCGGGGATTCTCCGTTTGCAAGTACCTTGTACCTGTAACAAACGACGGAAACGGATGTTTTCATCGGATTCGGTTGACTTCTTGGTTGACTTTTTCGCGTCAACCGTGGCGTCAACCGCCCATTTTCGGCAGGTACGGATAAAAAAGAAAAGCACCGATAATTGTTGAATTATCAGTGCTTTTCCATCAGTCGGGGTGACTGGATTCGAACCAGCGACCACACGCCCCCCAGACGCGTACTCTAACCGGGCTGAGCTACACCCCGTAGCGTTTCGGAGTGCAAATATAGTATATTTTTCACAAACCGGCACATTTCTGCAAGATTTTTTTCTAATTTTGTCCTCGATGAAAAGATTCCCGCCCCTCATACCGCTCCTGCTGGCGCTTCTCGGCACCGCCTGCGGAGGCTCCGCGAGCTACACTCCGGCCGATTTCACGACCGAAGTCTATACCCCTGCATACGCTTCGGGATTCGACATCCGCGGCACGGAACGCAATGCGGCGACGCTCGTCACCGTCCGCACTCCGTGGCAGGGCGGAAGCGGCGTCGAACAGCATCTGCTCGTTCTGCGCGAGGGCATCGAACCTCCCGCCGGTTTCGACGGCCAGATCGTGAAAGCCCCCGTACGCCATGTGGTCTGCATGTCGTCGAGCCACGTAGCCATGTTCGACGCCATCGGTCAGATACGCCGCGTCTGCGGCGTCTCCGGAATCGACTACATTTCCAACGCCTATGTCAACGAACACCGCTGCTGCGGCGAAGTCCTCGACGTGGGCTACGACACGAACCTCAACTTCGAACGGCTCGCCGCCATGCAGCCCGACCTGATGCTGCTGTACGGCGTCACGGGCGAAAACACCGTCGTCACGGGCAAACTCCGCGAACTGGGCATACCCTATATATATGTAGGCGACTACATGGAAGAATCGCCGCTGGGCAAAGCCGAATGGCTGATGGTCGCCGCCGAACTCTGCAACGACCGCGACCGGGGCGCCGAAACCTTCGGCGGCATCGCCGAACGCTACGGAGCCATCAAAACCGCCGTCGCCGGTTCCGCACCCGCCGTCCGCCCCAAAGTGATGCTCAACACCCCTTACCGCGACACTTGGTTCATGCCTTCGTCGCGCAGTTTCATGATCCGCCTGATCGAGGACGCCGGGGGTGAATACGTCTACACGAAGAACGACTCGGACACCTCCGTCGCCGTAGACCTCGAAGAGGCCTACCTGCTGGCCAGCTCGGCCGACGTCTGGCTCAACGTGGGTCCGTGCAACACCCTTGCGGAACTGACGACCCAGAACCCGAAATTCGCCGGCATCCCGGCCGTCCGCAACCGCATGGTCTTCAACAACAACCGCCGCCAAACCCCGGCCGGCGGCTCCGACTTCTGGGAATCGGGCGTCATACGCCCCGATCTGGTGCTGCGCGACCTGAGCCTGATCCTCGGCGACAAGCCTGCCGAAGAGGGAGAACTCCACTACTACAAACGTCTGGAATAACAACACCCCGCTCGAAATGTCCGGACGCCGCACCGCCATACTTTTCACCGTTCTGTCGCTGCTGACCGCCGCGCTTTTCACGGCCGACCTGCTGGTCGGCTCGGTCGCAGTGGCCCTGCGCGACATCTGGGCCGCGCTTACGGGCGGTTCGTGCGACCCGGCCGTGCGCGACATCATCCTCAAAATCCGCCTGCTCAAAGCCGTCACGGCGCTCTTCGCCGGCGCGGCCCTCGCCGCCAGCGGCCTGCAGATGCAGACCCTCTTCCGCAATCCGCTCGCCGGTCCCTACGTGCTGGGCATCAGTTCGGGCGCCGGTCTGGGCGTGGCGCTGTTCCTCTTGGGCGCGCCCCTGCTGGGCGTCTCGGCGCACTCGTTCGTCCAGTCGCTCGGCATCGCGGGCGCGGCGTGGCTCGGCGCGGCCCTCGTGCTGCTGATCGTCATGGCCGTCAGCCGCCGCATCAAAGACATCATGGTGATCCTGATCCTCGGCATGATGTTCGGTTCGGGCGTCAGCTCCGTGGTCGAAATCCTCCAGTACCTTTCGAGCGAAGCGGCGCTCAAATCGTTCGTCATCTGGACCATGGGTTCTCTGGGCGACGTCACGGGCGGCAACCTCGCCCTGATGCTCCCGGTCATCACCGCGGGTCTCGTGCTCTCCGTCGCCGTCATCAAGCCGCTGAACCTGCTGCTGCTGGGCGAGAACTACGCCCGCACGATGGGTCTCAACGTCCAGCGCACCCGCACGCTGCTGTTCCTCTCCACGGTCCTGCTCGCAGGCACCGTCACGGCCTTCTGCGGCCCGGTGGGATTCATCGGACTTGCCGTGCCGCACCTCGCGCGCATGCTCTTCGCCAGCGCCGACCACCGCGTCCTGATGCCCGCGTCGATGCTTTCGGGCGCGGCCCTGCTGCTGGTCTGCGACCTTATTTCCAAATCGCTGGCCCTCCCGATCAACACCGTCACGGCCCTGATGGGCATCCCCGTGGTGATCGTCGTGGTCGTCCGCAACCGCAATCTCTTCTGAAATGAGCATCGCCCTTCGCCATATCACCCTCGCCTACGGCCGGCGCATCCTGCTGCGCGACGTCTCGGCCTCGGTCCCTCCGGGATCGCTCACGGCCCTGATCGGCCGCAACGGCACCGGCAAGAGCACCCTGCTGCGGGCCGTCGCCGGTCTGGGCGCCGCCGCGTCCGGCGGGATCGAACTCTGCGGCAAACCCCTCGCGGCGCTCACCCCGCTCCAGCGGGCTTCGACCGTCAGCTTCGTCACCACCGACAAGGTGCGCATCGCCAACCTCGCCTGCGAAGACGTCGTGGCCCTCGGCCGCGCCCCCTACACCAACTGGATCGGACGCATGCAGGAGACCGACCGCGACATCGTGGCCCGTTCGCTCCGGCTGGTCGGCATGGAGGCTTTCGCCCGCAAAACGATGGACCGCATGTCCGACGGCGAATGCCAGCGCATCCTGATCGCCCGTGCGCTGGCGCAGGACACCCCCGTGATCCTGCTCGACGAACCCACCGCCTTCCTCGACCTGCCGAACCGTTACGAACTGGCGACGCTGCTGCGCCGTCTGGCCCACGACGAGGGCAAATGCATCCTCTTCTCGACGCACGACCTCGACGTCGCACTGGGATTGTGCGACGCCGTCGCACTGATCGACACACCCGACCTGCACTGCCTTCCCGCCTCCGACATGGCCTCCAGCGGCCATATCGAGCGGCTTTTCGCCGGTGCCGGCATCTCGTTCGACCCCGCGACACTGACGATCCGGCTCACAAAAAAGTAACGAATTCAATATTTTTCGGCTTTTTTTTTGTTCGACTCACTTTTTTGTTTACCTTTGCACCGCTAAAGTTACCCTTACAAGGGGCAGCAATAGTGGTAAAGGCCCATTCGTCTATCGGTTAGGACGCAAGATTTTCATTCTTGAAAGAGGAGTTCGACTCTCCTATGGGCTACTAACGAGGAGACCTGCGGGCCGGCACGAAACCAGAGAGGGGAGGGGAAGCGAATCCCGGAACTTCGGAAGGCCGCAAAGCGGAGGGCGGCATGCGGATCTCTACGGGTGATACTTTTCGAGGAGCGGACCGAGCGTCTATCCACACGCAGCCACGGCTGTTTACCGATTTAGCAACTGAAAAAGTAAAAAATAAAAAACAGGAATTATGGCAAACCATAAGTCATCGAAAAAGCGAATTCGTCAGACGCTGACCAAGCGCGCCCACAACCGTCTTTACCACAAGACGGCACGCAATGCCGTGAAAGCGCTCCGCAGCACCACGGAGAAGAGCGCCGCCGAGGCCCTGCTTCCCAAGGTAACCGCCATGCTGGACAAACTTGCAAAGCACAACATCGTGCACAAGAACAAGGCCGCCAACCTCAAAAGCGCCATCCAGCTGCACGTGAACGCGCTCTAAGCCGCTTCGCCCGAATTTAAAGCCGCCCGACGAAGGCGGCTTTTTCATTTTCATCTCCCCGCCCGCTCTTTCGCATCACCGCTTCCGAAAACACCCCGCACCGCCTCCTCGCCGCAGTCCAGCCGCCGCACCGCCGCTGTCCGACATCCCGACATTCCGACATACACCGTCAAAAAAAGCCGTCCGCACACCTGCGGACGGCCCGTTCTCCAAGCGTATCGGGAAATTCCCGCGCGAGTTACTCTTTCTCGGCAAACCCCTGCGCCCGCAGCCGGATATCCGACCCGTCGGGCGTCACCAGATAGGCCCCGGTCGATTCGGGCGTGATATGGCCGATGACGTCGACGCATCCCATCTTCATCACCTGCTCCTGCATCGCCAGCGGCACCGTGAAGAGCAGTTCGTGATCCTCCCCGCCGTTCAGGGCCGCCACCACGGGATCGGCGTGCAGCTCCTCGGCCAGCGCATACGTCTGCTTGGCGATCGGAATCCGGTCCAGATAAATCCGCGCCCCGCACTTCGAGGCCTTGCAAATCTGCAGCAGGTCGCTGGCCAGTCCGTCCGACAGGTCGATCATCGACGTCGGAACGATGCCCTCCTCCGCCAACGCATCCACAATGTCCCTGCGCAGACGGGGTTTGAGGTATTTTTCGAGCAGGTACTCATATCCCCCGAACTTCGGTTCGGGATTCTCCACGTCCGCCAACACGCGCTTCTCGCGCTCCAGCAGCCGCAGCCCCATGTAGGCCGCTCCGAGGTTGCCCGAAATGCAGATCAGGTCGTTCTGCTGCGCTCCGCCGCGCGACACGATCCGCTCCTTGGGGGCATGCCCTGCCGCCGTCAGGCTCAGCACCAGCCCCGTCACCGAAGCCTTCGTGTCTCCTCCGACCAGATCGATCCCCTGCTCCCTGCAGGCGAAAGCGATCCCTTCGTAAAGCTCCTGCAACGCCTCGACCGACATCTTGGCCGACACGCCCAGCGACACCATCAGCTGCGAAGGCCGGGCGTTCATCGCCAGAATATCGCTTCCGGCCACCGTCACGGCCTTGTAACCCAGATGCTTGAGCGGGAAATAGGTCAGGTCGAAATCGACGCCTTCCGTCAGCAGGTCCGTCGAACAGAGCACGGCTTCGCCCGCAGGAGGCAGTATGACGGCCGCGTCGTCGCCCGCGGCCCGCAGCGTCGAGTCGTTCGTCGGCTCGAACCCGCTGGTCAGCAGGTCTATCAGGCCGAACTCTCCCAATTCGGCGATTTCGGTACGTCGTTTCTTTTCCATATTATAAATTTTTTTACAAAATTAGGGAATCTTTGCTCTTTCCCAAAAATTTAACGTATTTTTGTCCGGTAAATCCCAAAAACGGTTTCTATAATGATAAACATCGTCTTATTCGGTGCGCCGGGCTGCGGGAAAGGCACGCAGGCGCAACGGCTGAAAGCACACTACGGCATCGAGCACGTCTCGACGGGCGAGGTTATCCGCGACGAGATCCGCCGCGGCACGGAACTCGGACGCAGTATGGAATCCTACATCAAAGCGGGCAAACTGGCCCCGGACCAGATCGTCATCGGCATGATCGCCAACTACGTCGCCGAACACAAGCACGCCAAGGGCTGCATTTTCGACGGTTTTCCCCGCACCACGGTTCAGGCCGAGGAGTTCGACAAAATCCTCGCCGGACACGGTCTTCAGGTCGACATCATGATCGACATCCACGTTCCCGAAGAGGAGCTGATCCAGCGCATCCTGCTCCGCGGCAAGGATTCGGGCCGCGCGGACGACGCCTCTGAGGAGGTCATCCGCGGCCGTCTCGACGTCTACCGCCAGCAGACGGCCGTCGTGTCGGACTACTACGCCGCACAAGGCAAATACGCATCGGTAAACGGCACGGGCACGATGGACGACGTCTTCGCCCGCATCACCGACGTCATCGCCCAACTCTAACCGCAGCGCCCCCCCCAGACACAAATCCGGAGCGCACGATGCGTTCCGGATTTTTCTTGCCTACCGCAGCTTTCTCCTGCTCCGCCGTCCTGCCCCTGCTCCACTGTCCTGTCCCCGCTCCGCCGTCCTCCCTGCCCCCTCCGGCTGACCTCCCACGGTCCGACATCTCCGCCACGCCCCGTCGCCCCACCCCAATCCCCCGTTCCTCGGTCCGCTCCCGCCGTCCACCCTTACACGGGCCGCCCCTCACGGCCCTGCCACCCTCACACGGCCCTGCCCCTGCATAAAAACGCCCCGCCCCGGCACCACGTTTCCTTTTTTTCGTTATATTTGCAATCAAGGCGTTATGGTGACGCCTTATCCCACTTAAATTTTTAATACCATGAAAAAATCCTTACTCTACGCAACGCTCCTCTGCGCAGGATTCTATGCGGCATCCTGTTCCGACAACGAGGGGGGGGGAAAGAGCCTGACCCCGCACCCGAATATTTTCGGGTAGCCTTCGACGGCCCCGCACTGGCGGCCGAACTCAACACCGACTTCACGGCATTCTGCCGAAAGTACGCCGAATACGTCTCCGATCCCGCCGCAAACGCCTTCTCCGCGCATCCGTCGTCCGCCGCTCCGAGCATGAACATGCCCCAGCAGCCCTCCGTCTTCTACTTGGGCAGCTACCTCAAAACCCCGACCGACAGCATCCTGCTCACCCTCTGCGTCGAAAAGGACGATTACGACAACGTGAAAACGATCACGGCCGCACCCGAAGATCCGGCCAAATCCCTCGACGTGTGGCAATACTGCCTGACCTCCGCCGAAGCGCTCCGTCTGGGCACGTTCCTCGGCACCAAATACAAAAGCCCCTCTTCGTCGGGCGTATTCCAGACCATCGACGACACCCTGAACCACATCGCCCAGCACGGCACCGCCGAAACGCTCGCCTGCACGATCTTCGGCGTCGTTCCGCAGGCCGCATACGCCGTCTTCCAACTCGACAACGGGGCCTTCTCCGCCCGGCTCATGAACAGCTACCTTAAGCTGGACTATCCCGCGATGCGCCGCTGGCTCGGCGGCGACCACGCCGCCTTCGCTGCGGAATACTACGTTCTGGGCAACAAGATCAACGCCTTCGGCGACCTCTACGTCTACTTCTACTATGCCAAGGACGACGCCGGCAACACCTTCACCGTCGACGTACACGCCGACAAGAACGGCGAGAAAATCTCCGAAATCGACGTCTACGTCAGCGCCGACCGCAACGACGCCGACAAGCAGCTGGCCATCTGGAAGGAATACGCCCGCGACTACGCGGACAAAGGTCTGGGCGCCTTCAAAGAGGCCTATACGACCGATTCGTGGGGCGACCGGAAGGAGACGTTCGCCGATCTTGCCGCAGCGGTCGCCCATGTCGAATCCAACGGCCGGCCGGGTCCCTTCGACGGCGGCATCATCGTCGTTTTCGAAGCCGACGGCGTTGCCACGAATCTGGTGATGAACCAGCAGTACATCTACCTGCTGATCAAGGACCCGAACTACAACGTCGAATAACCTCACACACAGCCGCAAACCCCTCCGGCAGACCGTCCCCGGCCCTCCGGAGCGAAATTAACCGGCCGAATGTCAAAAAAAGGGGCGCTTCCTTGCGGAGGTGCCTTTTTTTTCTTACATTTGCACCCGCTGAAAAGCGTAAATTAATTTAATTCCAACAATTATGAACAATTACGAAACCGTTTTCATTGTCACGCCGGTTCTGTCCGATGCTCAGGTTCAGGAGGTTGCTGACAAATTCCAAGGTGTCATCACCGAGAACGGCGGTCAGATTGTGAACAAGGAGTCGTGGGGCCTTCGCAAGCTCGCCTATCCTATTCAGAAGAAGACCACCGGTTTTTACTTCTTGGTAGAGTTCACGGGCGAAGGCTCGCTCATCGGTACGCTCGAAACGCAGTACCGCCGCGACGAGCGCATCATCCGTTTCTTAACATTCAAGCAGGACAAATTCGCCGTCGAGTATTCGGAGAAGCGTCGTGCAAAACTTTCTAACAAATCGGAGGAGTAAACCATGGCACAGGAGAACAAAGCACAGTCTGAAATCCGTTACCTCAACCCGGTGTCGGTAGACGTCAAGAAAAAGAAATACTGCCGCTTCAAGAAACTCGGCATCAGATACGTGGACTACAAGGACGGAGAGTTCCTGAAGAAGTTCCTCAACGAGCAGGGCAAGATCCTTCCCCGCCGCCTGACGGGTACTTCGCAGAAGTTCCAGAAGAAGGTCGCACAGGCCGTGAAGCGTGCGCGTCACCTCGCCATTCTGCCCTTCGTAACCGATTGCATGAAATAATTAAAGGAGGAAGAGACAATGGAAGTTATTCTGATCAAAGATATGGAAAATCTGGGTTACGCCAACGACATCGTGAACGTAAAACCCGGTTACGCGAACAACTACCTGATCCCTCAGGGTTACGCCAAGGCCGCCACTGCATCCGCCAAGAAGGTTCTCGCCGAGAATCTCCGCCAGCGCGCTCACAAGGACGCCAAGATCCTCGCCGACGCTCAGGCGCTCGCCGAGACCATCGCCAACCTGCCGCTGTCGCTGGCCGTGAAGGCCGAGGAGGGCAAACTCTTCGGTACGGTTACCGCCGCCGATCTGGCCGAGGCGCTTGCCGCCAAGGGCATCGAGCTCGACCGCAAGGTGATCGTCGTTGACGCCATCAAGACCGTCGGCGAATACGAGGCTGTCGCCAAACTCCACAAGGAGGTCAAGGCAGTCATCAAATTCTCGGTTACCGCCGCCGAATAATCCGGGGACGGAAGACCGCCACCGGGTGCGGCGACAATCCCGGCAACGGGGTCCGAGTCCGGCAAGACAAGTAAAAAGGAGAGCTTCAGGCTCTCCTTTTTCATTTTCGCCGGCGCTCCTTTTCCATTTCGGCCAGTTCCCGGCTCCGCCCCGGCATTTGCACCTCTTCCGCCTCCGTTTCTCTACACTCCCCCAATCCCCCTTTACCTTCCACCGAATTTCACTCCGGACGCCATCCTGAGCCCCGGCCACACCGTAACCGCTTGCGCCAGCCGCCTCAGCACTCTTTCACTCCGTACTCTTCCCCGAACGTCCCAACGTCCCCTACAGCTCCGGCTTCCGCCGGCGCCCTAATGCGGCGCGGCCGTCGGCGGATCTACACGCCGCGGCGGCACCGAGTAGGAGCGGAGCACCAGCCCCACCCCGACGAAGATCACCAAGGCGAAAATCACCGTGTCGGCGTGCAGTTTGTCAAGTCCCATGCCCACCGAAATGGCGATCGCCAGCACGGGCTGCAAATAGGTGTATATGCTCGACACCGTCGCGGGCACGCTCTTCAGCGCATAGTTGAGCATCAGGTTGGGCAGATAGGTCGGCACCGTCAGCACGAACAGCGTCGGGAAAAGCGCATGCTTCGCAATGGCGGCGTAATCCGTATGAACGATCTCTTTCAGGCCGAACGGCAGGGCGGCGACCGCCGCCACGCAGTAAAGCCACCTCAGCACGGTCGTAATCCGGTATTTGGCGATCAGCTGCTTGAACCACACCATGTAGAGCGACGTAACGCAGGCGCAGAGCAGAATCATCACGTTGCCCCAGAGGTGCGAATGCTGGTGCGACGACGACGCGCCCGCCAGCACCACGGCCACGGCTCCCGCCATGCCGAGCACCAGCCCCGCGATCTTCAATTTCGTGAAACGGTCCATCCCCAACAGCACCGAGAGCAGCAGCACCAGCAGCGGCACGATGGTATCGATGATCGAACCGTCGATGGGCGAAGTCATCGAAAGGCCGTACATGATGAACACCTTGCGCAGGACGCCGATCAGCAGCGCGGCGCCGATCAGCTTCCGCACGTCGGCCTTCTCGACCTTTTCGGCCTTCTGCCACAACAGCGGCACCAGCGAGAAGAGCGCCGTCGCGATCAGCGACCCGGAGACCATCGCCATCGGATGGACGTAACGCGGCAGCACGATGTTGTAAAAAGGGTAGTCCATGGCCCATACGATATTGCAAATCAGCAGGGCGATGTGGGGCTTGAATCTGTTCATCCTTTCGGGGTTTATCCCGCCCAAAAACAAAAACAGTGCCCGTCCTCCGCCCCCGTCTCCTTTCGCGGCATGCCGCCCGCCGCACACCCGAAAGGCCGTCCGTCGCCCGCCGCGCCCTGCTCGCCCCACCCTGCGAAGTGCGGCGCCGGAGGCGGCTGGCACGGAAGTTGTTTTTTTAAAGACCGATTTTGCTGCGATCGCAGCCCCCTTGCACGTTAAAAACTTTAAAACGAAACGTTATGAACACCAAGAGAAACAAAAACACCGATTCGCCCCACTTCCGCGAATTCTTCCTCGACCAGATCAAAGACGTCTACTGGGCCGAGAAACACCTTTCGTCCGGACTCAAAAAGATGAAAAAGGCCGCCACCAGCCCGAAGCTGGCCGCCGCTTTCGAGAAACACATCGAGGAGACCGCAGGCCAGATCGAACGGCTGAAGCGGGTTTTCGAACTGCTGGGCAAAACCCCGCAGGCCAAGAAGTGCGAAGCCATGGAAGGACTTGTCTCCGAGGCCGAAAGCATGATCGAGGACACCCGGAAAGACTCCTATACGCGGGATGCGGGCCTTATTCTGGCCGCCCAGAAAGCCGAACATTACGAGATCGCCTCGTACGGCACGCTGAAAGTCTTCGCCGAGATGATGGGCGAGACCGAAATCGCCCGCGAACTGGGCATGATCCTCAAAGAGGAGGTCTCCACCGACTCGCTGCTCTCGTGTCTGGCCGAAGAGGATGTGAACGAAATGGCCGTGGCCGAATAATGCCCGCCCTCCGGGCTGGAAAGGCCGGACCTCCGGCCCGACTATAACGATTTTCCCCTGCCGCAGATCGTTGCGGCAGGGGAAAATCGCTTCCGGCCCCTTCCCGGTCGCTGCGAAGGGCCGTCACCATCGCTGCGAAGGGACTTCGAACGTGGCCGGAGACGCGCCGTCGATCTTTTCGCCCCGGTAATAGACGCTCCATGCATCCTTTCCATACCCTTTGCCGATATTTTCGAACGACGAAGCCGATGCGCCGCCGACTTTGCGGCCCTGAAAAAACACCGTCCACGCATCCTTTCCGTATCCCCCGCCGAGACTGACGAACGAACCGGCCGCAGCCCCTTCCACCTCGCGCTCCCGGTAATAGACCGTCCAGCTGTCTTTGGAATAGCCGCCGCCCAGCGTCCGGGTCATCTTCGCATTCGCACGCTGCCGCTCCCCGTACAGATAGGTATTCCAATTATCCCTGCCGCGTCCCTTTCCCAGACTCTCGAACGACGAAGCCGAAGCGCCCTTTACCTCTTCACCGCAGTAAAACACCTTCCAGTTGTCCTTGCCGTAGCCGTCCCCCAGATCGACGAACGACGAAGCCGAAGCCCCCTCGACCTTCAGCCCCCGGTAATAAACCGTCCAGCTGTCCTTGGAATACCCTTCGGGCCTTCTGTCCCGCCCCGGATGCACGCCGCCGTGCCGAGCAGCGCTCACCTGAGCGAAACACGCATCCCCGCCCGACAGAAGCGCGAAGGCGGACAGCAAAACCACTATCATTTTTTTCATAATACAGTCGTCAGTTAGTTTTTACTATTCAACCCCCAAATATACCCGCTTATTGCGCCGCGCCCAAGAAATCCGCCGAAAAATTCACCCGCCGCCACCGATTCGCAGCCATCGAGAGACTTTCGACCGACGAGAGATTTCCGAACGACCGGAAACCGTCTTCTCACAACCGCCCCCGACAAAAAAAGTCCGCAGGCTCACACCTGCGGACTTTCGCCTATATCGGACGGAACGCAACCGTCCCGCCCTCTCTTCCGAGGCTTACTCCTCGGTCTCCTCCTTGGCTGCGGCTTTCTTGGCGTTCTTCGCCTCGGCAGCCTCCATGGCGCTCTTCAGAGCGGCCAGACCTGCGATATCGCCCAGCGTCGTCTTCTCGACCGAAGCGTTGATCTTCTTCACGGTCGATTTCGTCGCATCGGCAGCGGCACGCTTCTCTGCCTTCTCGGCTGCAACCTCGGCGCGCTTGGCCTCCTCGTACGTACGAAGATGCGAAAGGGTGATACGCTTGGTAGCCTTCGAGAACTCGATCACCTTGAAGTCGAGCTTGTCGCCGGCCTTCGGCGTGGTGCCGTCCTCCTTGGTGAGCTGACGTGCAGGGCAGAAGCCCTCGATGTTCTCGCCCAGAGCGACCACTGCGCCCTTGTCGGTCATCTCGGTAATCGTACCCTCGTGAATGCTGTCCACCGAGAACTGGTTTTCGAACTCGTTCCACGGGTTCTCCTCCAGCTGCTTGTGGCCCAGCGACAGACGACGGTTCTCCTTGTCGATCTCCAGCACCACGACCTCGATATCCGCGCCTACCGACGTGAATTCGCCGGGGTGCTTCACCTTCTTGGTCCAGCTCAGGTCCGAAATGTGGATCAGGCCGTCGATACCCTCCTCGATCTCTACGAAGATACCGAAGTTGGTGAAGTTGCGAACCTTGGCCGTGCACTTCGTGCCCACGGGATATTTGGTTTCGATATTCTCCCACGGATCGGGCGTGAGCTGCTTGATGCCGAGCGACATCTTGCGCTCCTCACGGTCGAGCGTCAGGATAACGGCCTCGACCTCGTCGCCGACCTTCATGAACTCCTGCGCCGAACGCAGGTGCTGGCTCCACGACATCTCCGACACGTGGATCAGACCCTCCACACCGGGAGCGATCTCCACGAACGCGCCGTAATCGGCCATCACGACCACGCGGCCCTTGACCTTGTCGCCGACCTTGAGGTTCTGGTCGAGCGCCTCCCACGGATGAGCCGTAAGCTGCTTCAGACCCAGTGCGATACGCTTCTTGGCGTCGTCGAAGTCGAGGATCACGACCTGAATCTTCTGGTCGAGCGCCACGATCTCTTCGGGATGGTTCACGCGGCCCCACGAAAGGTCCGTGATGTGGATCAGACCGTCCACACCGCCCAGATCGACGAATACGCCGTACGAAGTGATGTTCTTGACGGTACCTTCGAGAATCTGGCCCTTTTCGAGTTTCGACATGATGACCTGCTTCTGGGCCTCAAGCTCGGCCTCGATGAGCGCCTTGTGCGAAACGACCACGTTGCGGAACTCCTGATTGATCTTGACGACCTTGAATTCCATGGTCTTGTCCACGTATACGTCGTAGTCGCGGATCGGCTTCACGTCGATCTGCGAACCGGGCAGGAACGCCTCGATGCCGAATACGTCTACGATCATACCGCCCTTGGTGCGGCACTTGATGTAACCCTTGATGATTTCGTCCTTTTCGAGGGCCTCGTTCACACGGTCCCACGACTTGAGCTGACGGGCCTTCTTGTGCGAAAGGGCCAGCTGGCCGTTCTTGTCCTCGGCCGACTCGACATACACTTCGATTTTGTCGCCCACCGCCAGATCGGGGTTGTAACGGAACTCGGAAACGGGGATGACGCCCTCGCTTTTGTAGCCGATGTTCACAAGAACCTCACGCTTGGTTATGCCGGTTACGGTACCTTCCACGACTTCGCCGACATTGACGTTCGAAAGCGTCTTGTCATACGCTTCGGCAATCTCCTCCTTGGGCTGCGAATAGACACCCAGATCGTTTTCAAATGCGTTCCAGTCGAAATTCTCGTTTGCGACTACAGTTTTCGTTTCTTCCATAACGGAAATACTTTGTGCGATACAATCGCTCGTTAAATGATTAATAATGAAATTCATAGCCCCTCATCCGCGCCTCGTGCGCGCATACGGGGAGTGCAAAGATACTCTTTTCAACTGAAAAAATGAAAGATTGAGCGCAAAAAATCGCTTACCGACAGTTTTTTACACCTCCCGGCCGCGGACACGCCCCGGACGACTCCGCCGCCGCGCCCGCACACTTTCCGGCCGACCGGTCGCGCAGCCGGGACACCGCCGCAAATGCTTTTCCCGCCCGTCGCAGGCCCGCGGTCACAAACCACTGTTCCGTCCGGACGCAGACCGTCCCGTCCGCAGGCCTACTTCCGCCGCACCCGCTGCCGCGGCGTGTTGTCGATCCGGAGCGGAGAGTCCTCCTCCAGCTCTTCGAGCAGAATCCCGGTCACATCCTCTTCGGTAATCTTGCCGTCGGCGTAATTCAGGTCGTTGTAATTCTTGTAGACGTAATCGCTGACGGCGACCGTGTAGACCTTCCCTTCGCGCAGCTTGGGGAACTCCACGTCGAGCGCATTGTCCGCCTGATCGGTAACGATCACATAGGGCGTTGTCGAAATCAGGTCGATGCGGTGCGCCTCCTTGACGTTCACCGGATCGTTGTATTTCGAAACGATCATCCTCCGCATATCCGCCGGCGTCATCTTCATCTCGGCCACCAGCGTCCCGAACGGCTCCAGCCCGTATACGCTGGCCGCGCTCACGCCGCCCGCGGGAATCGAGTCGAGCCGCACGCCCCCGATATGGTAGAATCCGATCTCGGCGTCGATCCCGTCGGCCACCGCCCCGGCCATCCAGTTCGCCAGCCCCCACTTGTTCGCGGCGTTCCCGAACCCGCCCATCGGTCTGTTCAGCTCCGGATTGGCGTAACAGGCGTCCACCTGCTTCTGGAAAACAGGATCAGGCTCGTAACCGGCCAGCGGCACGAGCCGGAAATCCACGCCCGCCACCTTCTTGCCCTTCATGCGTATCGTCGTGACGCCTATGTTCCGCAGGTCCTTCCCCGTCTGCGTGAGCAGCGTGCCGCCGATCAGCGTATCGACCTCCTCGTGCGTGTGCCCGCCGATCACCACGTCGTACTGCGAAGCACCCCCGGCGAGCAGTTCCCGGTCGCGGTCGTCGCCCATGTGCGAAACGAGCACCAGCACGTCGCACTTGGGGCGCAGCTCGGCGGCGTATTTCAGCGCCATCCGCTGCGGATCGGGAAAGGTCAGCCCCGCGAAGCTCGACGCATTGCCCGCCGGATGCCCCGGCCCCTCGTAGTTGGTCACCACACCGACGAATCCGATGCGGAGTCCGCCCTCTTCGAGCACCGTGTAAGGCGGCAGCGGGGGAAAGGAGCAGGTGTCGCTCACTACATTGGCGCACACCACCTCGAAATCCATGCTGTCTATCATCCGACCCAGAAACGCCTGCCCGTGGTCGAATTCATGGTTGCCGAGCGTCGCCACGTCATACCCCAGCCCGTTCATCAGCGCGATCATCGGCATCCCCGGCGTCGCCGCCCGGTCTACGTAGGCGTTTCCCGTCCAGCGGTCGCCGGCGTCGACCAGCACCACCAGCTGCGCCGTGTCGCGGCACGCCTCGACGGCCGCCGCCAGACGCGGAAAGTGCTGGATTTTGGCGTGCATGTCGTTCGTCGACAGCAAAACGAGCGTCCGCTCGCGGGGGGCGCAGGCCGCCGCGAGCGCCGCCGTGACGATCAGAACCGTGCGGAGTATTCTTTCCATAATATCGATTTTGAGTTTGTCAAAGTTACAAATAATTCATATCTTTACACTTCATTCAGCAGAAAAACTTATGGCAGACAGCATCAAAGTCATATGCGACAACCTCGGAGGTCCGATCCGGGTGGCGATGGGCACCCCGCTCTCCGACGTGGCCGCACGGCTGACGCCGGGACGCTACCCGTTCCTCGCGGCGTTCGTGAACAACCGCATCAAGGAGCTCAACTACAAAATATATACCCCGGTGACGGTCCGCTTCGTGGACATCACCGACTTCGCGGGCATCCGCGTCTACCAGCGCACCTCGTGGTTCATCCTCCAGAAGGCCGCGCGCACGCTCTTTCCGGGACATACGCTCCATATCCGCCACTCGATGGGCCAGAGCGGGTTCTACTGCGAGCTTGAAGGACTCGACGAGTTCACCCACGAACAGGCCGCGGCGCTCGAAGGGCACATGCGCGAAGTGGTGGCGCAGAACCTTCCCATCGAACGCACCAAGGTGCTCACGAGCGAACTCCGCGCCATCTACGCCGAACAGGGCTTCGACGACAAGACGGCGCTGCTCGACACCCGTCCGCGGCTCTACAGCGACCTGTACACGCTGGACGGCACGGCCGGCTACTTCTACGGGGCGCTGGCCCCCTCGACGGGCTACATCGACCGCTTCTGCATCGAACCCTACTACAAGGGCTTCTATCTGGCCCTGCCCCTGCGGACGAACCCCGGCGTGCTCAACAAGAACGTCCAGCAGGAGAAGATGTTCGGCATTTTTCAGGAGTACCAGTCGTGGGTCCGGATCATGGGCGTCCCCACCGTGGGCGACGTCAATTCGAAGGTGCTCGCGGGCGACGCCGGCGGCATGATAAAGCTCGCCGAAGCGTTCCACGAACGCAAATTCGCATGGGTCGCCGACACCATCTACGACGCCAACCTCTCGCGCGGCGTGCGCATCGTGCTGATCTCCGGTCCCTCGTCGAGCGGCAAGACCACCTCGGCCAAGCGGCTGGGCATCCAGCTGGGCGTGCTGGGGCTGAAACCGGTGCTGATCTCGCTCGACGACTACTTCGTGGACCGCGAAAAGACCCCGAAGGACGCCGACGGCGAGTATGACTACGAAGCGCTCGAAGCCATCGACCTCGAACTGTTCAACGACCACCTCCGCCGCCTGATGCGCGGCGAGAGCGTCGATATTCCGCGCTACAACTTCATCACGGGACGCCGCATGCAGCACAACGACCCGCTGACGCTCGACGAACGTTCGATCCTGATCGTCGAGGGCATCCACGGACTCAATCCCCGTCTCACGCCGGGCGTTCCCGAAGAGCAGAAGTTCCGCATCTACATCTCCTGCTTCACGTCGGTGGCGATGGACAACCTCTCGCGCATCGCCACCACCGACAACCGCCTGCTGCGCCGCCTGACGCGCGACTACCGGCAGCGGGGCGCCGACGCGCTGGCCACGCTCTCGCGCTGGGCCTCGGTCCGCCGCGGCGAGGAGAAGCACATCTTCCCCTATCAGGAGAACGCCGACGTCATGCTCAACTCGTCGCTCTTCTACGAGATTTCGGTCCTGCGCCCCTTCGCCGAGAAAATCCTCCGCGAAGTGCCCGACACAGTGCCCGAATACGACGAAGCGCGCCGCATGCTGAAGTTCCTCGACAACTTCATCCCCATTCCGCCCGACGAGATTCCGCCCACCTCGATCCTGCGCGAATTCATCGGCGGCAGCAGTTTTCAATATTGAGAATCGTCCGCACGCCCCGGCGTCATCCGGACGCAAACCATGCAAGACAATAAACGACCGCCCGGTTCCGACCCGGCCCCGAAACGATAATTCCGCCGCACCGCGGCGCCAAGTCCCCATAACTTCATACAACTAACAGATATGTTCGACAAATTTTCCGAACGCCACATCGGCGTCAGCAACGAAAAGGAGCTCAAAGCCATGCTCGAAACGATCGGCGTCAAGTCGGTCGACGAGCTGATCTCGCAGGTCATTCCGCACTCCATCCGGCTCAAGAAACCGCTCGCGCTGCCCGCGGAGGGCATGAGCGAGTACGAATTCGCAGGCCATATCCGCGCTCTGGCCGAGCGCAACCGCTGCCTGCGGTCGTTCATCGGCATGGGCTACTACCCCTGCGCGGTTCCCGCCGCCGTCACGCGCAACGTCTTCGAGAATCCCGCGTGGTACACCTCCTATACGCCCTATCAGGCCGAGATTTCGCAGGGCCGCCTCGAAGCGCTGCTGAACTTCCAGACCGCCGTGATCTCGCTCACGGGCATGGAGATCGGCAACTGCTCGCTGCTGGACGAGGCCACCGCCGCCGCCGAAGCGATGCTGATGATGTTCGCCCTGCGCTCGCGCGAAGCCGTCAGGGAGGGCCGCAACCAGCTCTTCGTCGACCGCAACATCTTCCCGCAGACGCTCGACGTGCTGCTCACCCGCAGCGAACCCTTCGGCATCGAACTGATCGTCGACGAATACGACGAATACAGCTTCACGGGCAAGGAGTTCGGCGCCATCGTCCAGTATCCGGCCGCCAACGGCGCCGTGCGCGACTACGCGGCCTTCGTCGAAGCGGCGCACGCGCACGATGCGAAGGTGACGGCCGTGGCCGACCTGCTCTCGCTGGCACTGTCACTCGAGAGCCGCAGTGACCATCCGCTGGCGGACGCCATCGTGCGCTATGCCCGCGAGAAGAATGCGCAGGAGCGTTCGGTCACCGACTTTGAGATGATAGAGGGACAGGGTATTCGCGCAACTGTGGACGGCGTGCCGTGCTTTGCGGGCAACCGCCGCATGCTGCTCGCCAACGGACTGGCGCTGTCCGGCTCGATGCAGAAGCTGGGTGACGAGTTCGCCGCAGCAGGCAAAACGCCGCTGTTCTTTGCGGCAAACCGTCAGATCGTCGGCATTTTTGCGGTCGCTGATGTGCTCAAGCCGACCAGTAAGGCGGCAGTCGAAGCACTGCGCAGTATGCACATTGACGTAACACTGCTCACCGGCGACAACCAGAAAACCGCGCAGTCCATCGCGTCCGAGCTGGGCGTGACCGATGTGATCGCTGAGGTGCTCCCGCAGGACAAGGAGCGTATCGTGCGCGAGAAGCAGGCCGCGGGCCGCAAGGTTGCCATGATTGGCGACGGCATCAACGATGCACCGGTGCTGTCCCGTGCAGACGTGGGCATTGCCATGGGTGCGCTGGGCAGTGATGCC
>OJQL01001081.1_pt1 | contig 23281 bp, 16 predicted proteins | sample 1598731 | NCBI WGS metagenome assembly OJQL01 (sample SAMN03922510, study PRJEB24848) | human gut metagenome | isolation source: stool sample | host: Homo sapiens | place: Germany | collected 2010-02
GCCTTGGAGCGGACGGAAAACGGCAGGCTGGTCTCCGCGGCCTCGCAGTTGCGGATGCCCTTTTCGGTTATCATGTAGCGGCTGTTCTCCAGCTTGTCGATGTGGCCGTTGTCCACGAGGTCGGCGAGGCACTGGGAGTAGTCAAACCAGCTCACGCCCGTGTCGCAGAAGCAGAGCTCCGCCAGCGTGTCCGCGTCCACCGGCCTCGGCAGGCGGCGGAGGATGAAGAGGATGAGTATCTTGGTGTCCAGCTCCCCGTGAATAAAACCGAAGTTGTCCATATTTTCGTCCTCCCTTCCGCGCCGGTCAACAGCTTGTGAGTTATTATACCACACATTCGCGCCGCGGTACAGATTATTTATTTTCACAAGCGGGGGCGCGGCGCATAGACTGTATTGAAGTCCGCTTCAAATCTTCTCAGAGGAGGAAACAACATGGCAGACAGGGTTTTGCCCGGCCCGGTGGACAGCTCGGCCTGTATCCGGGAAGCCGTCTGCGTCCACACCAAGAAGATCTATGATTCTTGCAGGGAAAGAGACTGACCGTTTTAAAAAACAAGCGCCGGAGGCAGCCGCCCCCGGCGCTTTTCTTAATGCCATGGTGTTTTTGCAAGCGAGCTTTCCTTGTACCCGGCTGCATAATGGAGCTGGTCCTTCTGCGCCGTACTCAGCGGCAGACTGTTGATATAATCCCACACGCGCTGCTGCTTTCCGTCTCCGGAGAAGTCGCTTATCGCACGCAGGAAGGCCACATACTCATATGTGTCGATGCCTTTGCTGCGCGCCGCCTGGTACTTCTCGTAGGCGCTGTCGGACATTATCGCCGAAAGCGCGGCGTCCTTGTCCCTCTCGCTCAGCGGCATCTCCGCAATCGCCAAATACCGCTCGACGGTGGAAGCATCCTCAGGCATGGCGTCAAGTGTTTCCGCCGCATCAACGGCCGCATCTGACTTCATTCCGGCACTGTAGAATTCCAGATAGTCGTCAAGCGTCCCGTTCTCCCTCTGCTCAAGCGCGTCGGTCAGGCTGAGCCCGGACTCGATAGCGTCCGTCAATTTGGAGTATTGTGAGGGATTACCGCTCTCTGTGGTCGCGTCCGTTCCCATGATCGTACCTATGGCCGCGAGCTTTTCCTCGTCGGTGAGCCCGTCCAGCTTGTCTATTGCACCGTACTGCTGTACCTGCGACACGCTTTTTTTGCCATCCTCCGGCTCAAGAGAATACAGTGCCTCGGTTATCCGGGCTGCGTTGCCGGGGCTGACGCCCGCATCAACGAGTTTGTTGTACCGTTCAACTCCATATTTGCTGTTGGTGACCACGCCCATGATGCCGTCCCAGTCTACACCGCGTCGCAGCATGTCGTCAATAGACTCGTCATAGTCATCGGTTATGAGGTTGCTGTACAGCGTCGCCTTGAGCTCGTCGGATATATCCAGGGCAGATATCTTCTCGCGTTTTATGTCATTTGCGCTCTGCGTCTCCGTTTTCTCCGTACCCTTGATATCCATTACCACGTCGAAGGCATCATAAGCGTCGATGCCGCCGCCGAGCAGCGCGGCATAGGCGGCAGTCTGCTTGGCCGTGAGGCGGCTGAAGCCCCTGTCTATCCACTCCTGCCCGCCTTTCGTGGAGGTCGTTCCGAAGACCATGGCTGTCAAAGCATCTTTGACATTCCTCTCCACAGGGTACTTGAGCGTGGGATTGCCCTCTGCGTCCTTGCCGTATACGCCCCCCTCGGCCACAGCGTTCACGCCCTTTACGAACTTTGACAGCTGCCCTCCTCCAAACGGCAGCAGCAGGTATGCCAAGGGGTCTTTGATCGCCGACTGTATAGGCAGGCGCCCGCCGTCGAACACAGGTCCGCCTACAAAAGGCAGCTGACCGCCCAGCTCTTTCCCGAAGTTCGCAAGCGCCGTCGCCGCGTCAGTCCTTTCCGTTGCTAAGGAAACGTCATTACCGGTTATCATGTCCACGGCCAGCTCAATGGTGTTCGGCAGCGCATAGCCAAAGAGGTCTCCCGAAAGCTCATTGAGCATATTCAGTGGGTCTAGCGCCGGGCGGCGTCCGACTATTGCCTCATAGAGTTCATCATACAACCAGGCTCCGAGCATGAACTTGAGCAGAGCCACGGCAAGCGACTTTTTGCCCCGTTCCTTGAGATTCCTGGGCAGGTCCCTATACAGGTATGACAGCTGGTTGTTTACCTCGACCTGGAACTGCGTGAATAGCTTTGTAAAGGGATTGTGGGACTCGAATATCGTGGGCAGCGCGCCCTTACTGCGGTCTGCGATGAGGCTGGCCGCAAAGCTGTCCGCCTCCTCCATAGCCGCTGTCTCGCTCATGCCCAGCTTGAGATTAGAATTGTACCGCGCACGGACCACGGTCTCAGAGGTAAACATGTCTATCCATTCCATTGGCTTCGTGAGGATTTTAGAGGCATCCTGCGTCCAGCTAAGCACGAGAGGATCAGAGCCTGCGCGGTTAGTCAGGAAGTCCGATTTGGTTCGGAAGCCGTCGTCCTTGACCATCGCACTCAGCGTGTCACGCATGCTTGTCAGGATGTCCCCAGCGCTCACCTCGGCCCAGGCCTGAGATATCGGGATGAAGTTCGTCAGCCAGGAGCCGGGGTTTACTGCCACCATGTTCGCGGCCACCCGGTTTTCAAGGGCTTTTGCGAAATTGTAGTAATCGCGTCCGATAAACTGCTCTATGCCCCTGTCCATCGTGCTGCGTTTGTTGGCGAGGAGGTTGGTGTACTCTTCAATGTTGTTTACATAGTTTGAAAGTTCGTATTTCCCCTCCTCCAGCTTCGCCCGCACATCTGTGTCCTTTTTATCTTCGCTCAGGCTGGGGTCCGCCCGGATCGCGTCCACCTGCGCTTGTATGCCCGGTTCCGTGGTGCGGTATCGTATCTGCGAGGCCAGAGCCCGGAGCCGCTGTATATCGTCGGTGTGATAGATGACATCGCTCACGCCCTCGATATACCGGTCGAAGCCCTCCACCGCGTCAAAGGTGGTGTCGAAGCCCTGCCGCCGCATGATATTCCCGACCCAGCGTATGCCGGGCTTGAAGGTGTGCGTCAGGCCGTTTATGGATGTGGGCAGAGCGTTCACTTCCGTGTTTACGTCCAGCCCCTTGCCGACGAGCGCGGCAAGGCGGTCCTTCAGCGGCACATCCTTCATATTTGCGGCCTTGAAGGCCCGGCCCAGCAGGCTTTCCCCCTTTGCATCATCAAAATGCGGGAAATATCCGTGCCGGTAGTCCACAGGCTCATAGCCGTTTCGTATGCGTACCTGGTTCATCAGCGAGAACAGCTCGTCATAGATTTTCCGGAACTCCTCGACGGCAGCCGTAATTTTCTCCTTGTCCAGGCCCGGGCTTTTGGCCCAGAGGTCGTCCACCAGCGCGCGCCACTCGCTCAGGCTGTGGCCGTTGCGCCAATCGCTGCCCCCTCGTTTGAGCTGCTCCTCTATCATGGAGATGTTGTCCAGGGCCTCGCCGTATATCTGCACAGCCGCGGCCTCGCTCACCGCATCGCCCTTGCGGGCCTTTCTGTCAAGGTCGAGTTCTCTCACTCTGTCGCGCAGCTGCGTCTTGTATACCGTGCGGCGCGCCTCGTTCTTGTGTACCGGCGTGAAATATGTCTCGATGATTTTCTCCGCCGTCGGGCCGTCAAAAACATAGCGGGCGTTCCGCTCCTGTGTCTCGCGCATATAGGACGCGCCGCGGCGCTTGTCCTTCATCCGGCTTGCGCCCGCTAGTATGTCGTCAGCCTGTGCGCGGAGAGCAGCACGCCGCTTTGTGTTGAATTCCTTCAGAGCGCCGGCGAAGGCCTCATATTCCCGCTTGGCCGCGTATATTTCCGCAATGCCTGCGCGGTTTGCGGTGGACGGGATGTCTTCGGCGCTGATCTCCCCGCGCATGAGCTGGCCAAGCAGCTGCCTGTCCCTGTCGCTCAGGAGGTTGCGCCGCACGGCGCGCTCATAGGCCCGCCGCGCCTTTTTGCCCTCATCCCATAGTCTTTTTACCCTGTCCAGCTCTCCCTCAGTCGGGCCGGTTTCGGCTATCTCCAGTAGTCGCTTAAGCTCCGCCCGCTTGGCGTCCTGCTCAAGTGCTATCTGCCGGACCGTGCGCAGGCTCTCATAGGCGCGGCCAATCTGCTGCTTGAACTCATCATAGGCCCAGCGTTTATATTCCGCAGCGTCGGGGCCGTAATACTCGTCGAGCGTTCGCTCCGAGATACGTATACTGTCGGCGACATCTGCAATACGCTCAAGCTGGTCCGTTGGATTTGTAATATCTTCCGGAAAGAATCTCGGCGCCATCTCGCTCAGTTCACCGTAAACCTGTTCCAAACCGCGCCCATCTTCACTTATGCGCAGACGTCCGAACTGTCTTTTCCTCCAGTCGTTGAAATCCGCTATGTCGCTTTTAACTGTCTCGCTAACTCTTATTGGCGTGGTCCGGAGGTAGTCAAGTATGGGCTTGTTTTCGCGGTAAAACTCATCGTCTCTTATGATACCGTTGGCATAGGCTTCCTCGAACAGCTCGGCGCCGCTTTCCTCAGATACGGTCCCTTCGCGGAAATATTCGTCCGCTATCTGCTCGGCTATCGGGCGCAGCTCGCTCCGGCCCGCGTGATACGGCACGCCCAGGCTCTTCCCGAGGTCATTCACCAGGCGCGAGACGCTTCTCTTATACTCCGTCTGTGCTTTTTTGGGAAGCGCCAGCAGCGCAGTGTTCGCCCTGACACCAGCCTTGAAGCCGTACTTCTCCGTCAGCCAGCGCTGATATTCCGCCTCGTCCTCGGGCGAGAGCTCCATACGCTCCACAGCCTCAGGCTCTGACTCAAGCAGCGAAGCGAGCTCGTTCTGCTCCATCTGGTACGCGCCCTGCACAGGCTCGATGTCCGTTTGCTCAAGAGGCACAACGGCGCGCTTGCCGCTGTCCTTGTTCCAGAAGGATACGACAAGTCTGTCCCGCGGAGCGAGGCCAACTACGAAGCCATAGTTTCCCTGCTCTTTGGAGCGCACCCAGGTCTTGTACGGCATTATCTGCACGCCGTCTATCTCAGGATACCCTGCCGCCTTCGCCGCATGCTCAGTCTCCAGCCAGTAGGGATTCCCCCGGAAGTAGTCAGGTACGACCTCTTTGTCCGTGGTTTCGTCTACACTATACCGCTCCGGCTGCGCCGCGCCCACTACCTCGTCAAACGGCACGCCTTCGATATTGACGTCATTTCCGCTGTATGTTATACTGCCCATAGAACCATGACGCAGAAGCCGCTGGGACGCTATTGTAAGCCCAGCCGAGCGAAGAAGCGGAATGGTTCTTTTTTCGTCTGCAAACAGGATTTCGCTCCTGCGCAAATAGTTGGCGGCGTTGCTTCTGGTATAAGCGCTGTTTATTTTCTGCATGTCATTTACAAGCAGCCGCCCTTCGATAGGCCGCAAATCCAGCACAGCCATGATCGGCTTACCGTTTTGAGCGCGCAGGCTGCCCATTATTGTCAGGCGCGAATTCCGCCCTCCACGCCCTTCCCCTGCGCTCTTTGCTATAAGCACCGGGTCGTCCAGAATTTCCGGTATGCGCTTTATTTCGCTGAGCGTCATTTCCGGGTGCGCGTCCAGTATGGCATTAATTTTCTCGCTGCGCAGGTAGATATCCTGCTCCATGGCCCCCAGCCCCTGCAGCGCCTCGCCCGTCGAGCCCAGTACAAACACCTCGCCGCCCGGCCTGCCGTCCCTGTTCCACAGTTCCAGCTCTGCTGCGTACTCCTCGTCAACGCTGTACCGCTCTGGCTCATCCTCCGAATACCTGTTGTTGACGCTCTCCCCGGCGTCGCTTTCACTGTCGGCAAGCTCATTCCAGGGAGCACCATGTATGTTGACGTAGTCGTCGTCGTATGATATGCTGCCAATAGGACCATACATGGTATCATACGAAGGCAATTGGAGCCGGACTCCCTGTAACCATGTATTGGTTCTTTTTTCTCCCTCTTTGACAGGCAGAGCATTCTCTGCTACACTACTTGTGGAGACGGTTGCAGTGCTGCTGTCGGTTCCCGGCGACGGGTTCTTGGCTTTCACTGCAGTCGTCTCTTTTTCTTCTGTAATATAGCCAACGCCGTTCCGCTCCGCAGGCGGCCCGGTACGGTTGCGCGTGGCCGCCTCAGTTTCTCCGGTGGCCATGCCCGTGCGTTCAGCGACGGTCACGCGCGCTGCATCCGCGAACCGCTCCGCATGAGCTCCGAAGGCGTTGATGCCCGCATAGGCGTCGGCGTAAATTTCCTGGAGTATCGAGGCGAAGTATGTGTCCATGAGCGCCGGGTCATACTCCGCGCCATCCGGCACGTCGTATACGCCGCGCAGCCGCTCTATGTACACCTGAGCCACACGCCGGAATTCGTCCTCGCCGTACCGCTCGATGATGCGCTGCTTTACATCCGCGTCAAGCCCCGGAGTGTTCGCCGCCAGATCGTGATATACCTCATGTGCGGCTATCTGCGCCGCGGAATAGCCCGCGTTGTCCGCCTGTACATAGATGCCGCCCGGCGTCCAGACGCCGCGCACAGCGCGTGTCTTGCCCGCTGCGCGCACCTGTATGTTCCCGACAACGAAGGTTACCCGCTGGCCCGTCCGCCTGTATACGTCAGCCGAGACCGCTCTCAGCTCATCATCATAGGCCGCTTCCGGGATCACCTGAAGCGAGCGCGCCTCTGTGCCGTTCTCAATGCCGAGGCTGGCGCTGCTTACTCTTTCGAGCCGTAGAGCTCGGACACGAGCCTGTCGAGCAAGAGCTGTTCCGACCTGCTGAGTGGGGCGGGCGGCTTGCTCTGCGCCTCGAGCCAGCTCTCCAGCTTCGACTCCGGCACGCTGACCAGAAAGCCGTCCTCCGTCTCCATCTGATACCTGGTCTCCCCATTGCTGCCATTGTTGTCCCTGCTGTCCATTCTGTATGCCTCCATTCATTATTTCGTCCGCCGTGGGGAGAACGATATTCCCCGCGGCGTTTGTTTCAGGCACCGCCGCGCGCGGCGCTTCCAAGGGTGGTGCTTCCTTTGCCACGGCCTCAGTGCGCGGTGAGAAGTCGCCGGCGGTATCAGCCGTCGGCAAAACAACGCCGCCCACCTCCGAGTAGATCTGGTCCTCTATCTGGGCTCCCGCTGTCTCAGGTGTAGTCTCCTCAGTTGCCAGGCCCGCCGTCAAGCGACGAATCACGCTGTCTGCGCGCTCCGTGTTTGCGGCCGCCTCTGGCGTCGTGTCTGCCGTATCGTTTTCCGCAGCCGCCTCGGCTCGCCCGCGGAAGAACGCGCGCGCCATCGTGCGCTGGCGGTTGATTTCGGCCATCGTGGCCGCGTCGCCGCCCAAGTCCGGGTGGTATTGCCGCGCAAGATCCCGATATCTGGCCTCGACCTCCTCGAGCGTGTTCGCACCTTCAAAATAGTCTACACCATTATCGGCATATCCGTCCATATCCCGGAAGGTAAAGCCCGCCGGCCGCCGCGCGTAATCAATGGCCGCCGGGCCCTCTATTATTCCAGCGCTCAGCGCGCCCAGGAGGAACGCATACGCCGCGTCCTCAAAGTCGGCCTCATATTCCTCGTCGAAGATTATGGCCGCAAATGCGGGCTCCAGCAGCTCCTGCAGACCCTCCTCTGTGCCCTCGGATATCATGCTGCCCAGCAGCCGTGCGGCCGTGCTGCCGCTCACCGTGCGCGCCACACGGCCCAGTGCATTGTCCAGACCGGCTATTTTGGCGGCAATGCGTCCGGTGCCGCTCTTGCTCAAGGCGCCAATGCCGCCAAGAAGGTATTGCAGCGCGCCCTCGCTTGCGCCGACGAGCGCCGCATAGTTCTGCGCCGCCTCTGAGCTGTAGCCCTCGTTCAGCTTCTGCGTATAGGCGTTGCCGCCCGCGGAGGCGCCAAGTGTTGCAGCGCCCGTGGCCCTGCCCACGGCTGCAGCCGTTCCTGCCGACAGCCCCGCCGCTCCGAGTGCCCAGCTGCCGAGCGCGCTGGCAAGAATACTCGGAGCCATGTTCGAGAGTGTTGTGCCCAAGGTATAGAGTGTCCCGAGCACCGGGCTCTTCTCCTGTGCTTCCTGCTGTATGAGTTGTGAGGTGATCTGTGTCGACGATACTGGCACGGCCTCACGCTGGAATAGTTGCCGTATGCCGCTGCCGAACTGATCCAGGCCGGCGGGTATCCAGTAGAGCGCCTTCCCCAACGCGCCCAGCTCCTCATATTGAGCCGCGCCTTGCCGTTCGGTCAGTGCGGGGCCCATATCTTCAAGGAAGCGATCAGCGGCGTCTTTGCCTTGGGAGGCGTAGAGATAGTTATATATTTTTATCTCATCCTCAGTGAGGTACTGATATCTCCTGAGTGCTACTGGCGCGCCGCTTGGGTCTGTTGTGTGCTCGTTTCTGTATCGGGCATTGTCGATGTCGTTTATATACTCGTATCGCGAGTCCCCAGTCACAGATGTGGGGCTCGAGAGGCCAGCATAGTCCTCCATGAGAGCCAGGGAGCTGTAATACTGCATCTTGTTCTGGCTCTCCTCGGCCTGGAGCTCTTTTATACGCTGGGCATTCTGCTCGATTTGGGCCTCGATAGGCGCAGCCGCCGAGCTGGAGCTCGTCCCGCTCATCTCGTAGATACGGATGAGGTTGGCCTGCTGCTGTAGGCGGCTGTTCTCATCCTCGAGTCTCTTGGCCTCCGCCGCGGCCGCGTCGGCTCTCTCCATGCCTCCGCTGAGGATATCCCGATACCGCTCGACCCCCGCGCTGTACTTGTCCTGCACGCGGTTGATGTCGTTCACAACGCCGTTGTAGTCGGCTATCATTTTTTCATAGCCGGCATAGAGCTCGTCATAGGCGGCTGCATCCTCCGCGGTTTTCACAGTAGTCTGGAGATTCTTGAGCCGATTTTCAGTATTGGCTATGCTGCCGCTCAGCTCTGTGAGCTTTTTTTCATAGCCATCCAGCTGATTGCTCCAGGCTTTCAGTCCCAGCTCTGCGTCCCCGGTGCTGCTCCAGCTGTCCGGGGACTTTATCGCCTCGATGCCGCCGCGATCGGAAAACTTGCCGAGAATGCTCTTAACAGTTTTCCTTCCGCCGCTTGGCGTGTCGAAGCTGGGAAGCAGGTCTTTTGTGCTTTCTTTGGATTGTGACGGCCATCGCGCAGCGCTATCTTCATCGTCTTTATTGGCGGCTTGAGGGAGGGAATGGTTTATCATACGGTCAAGCCGCTCCATAACGGAACTACCGGCCCCGCTGCTTGCGGTGCCGGTTCCGTTAATCATGCGGTCTAGTCGTTCTTGTACGCTGGACATGTTAAACTCCTTTTATCAGTTGCCATAGCCCATAGAGCTAATCAGGTAATCCGCTTCGTCCTCAGTTATAAGCCCCTCCAGAAGTGCGTTTTTAATCATGACTCCATATTGCCTGGGCAAGCCTACAGCCGCACCGGGGCTGATATTCTTGAGCGCATTGTTGTAGCTGGCGAGGATATCCTGTGCCGCAGCAGACATATTGTTCGGGTCAAATGTATTACCCGTCTGAGAGGTGGAATAATATCCGCTCGGCGTCGGAAGCTGTATGCCGAGATTCTCCAGCCCGCGATAATCACCGTATTCTGCGGCCAGCTGGGCCATGTCTACGAGCGTGCCGAAGTCGTTGGTCTGGTCGTTGATCTCGTCAAGCAGCTGCCCGTAGTAAAAGTCGCGGTCGGTGTTGTACTGCTGGAGTTCAGCGAGATAGCGCTCGAGCTCCTGCGCGTCCATGTTGAGCCCGGCCTGGAGGTTGTTCCCGAGCATGTTGTAGCGGTCGAGCCACGCGCCGTAGTCGAAGTCGCGGTCAGTGTTGTACTGGTTGAGGTCCGTGAGGTACTTGTTGTAGTCGCTGGCCTCCTGTCCCTGGACCACGCCGAGGTCGGAGAGCAGCATGTTGTAGTCGTTGAGGTACATCTGGTAAGCGAGCTGCTGGAGCTCCGGTATCTTGTCCGTGAGTTGGGCCGCGTAGTAGTTGCCCGCCTGGGACGCCGCCGTCTGCGCGTAGCTCGAGGGCAGGCCGCCGCTCGCGGCCGCCGCCGCGCCCAGCGCGTCCTCCGCCGCCCGGTCGCCCTCGCGTATGTAGGCCTTGCGGTACTGGCTGTACAGCGGGTCGGTGTCCGGGTCATAGCTGAAATCCTCGCGCCCGAGTATCTCATCAATGAGGCCGAGGATGGTGTCGTCCCAGCGGTTCGTGTACTCCGGCGCAGGGCCATAGCTGAAGTTCCCATAATTGAGCATCTGATCATACAGGTCGCTCACCGTGCCCGCGTTGCTGCCGCTGGAGTAGCTCGGCGCGCTTGGGTACTCAAACATGTCCGGGCTCAGCGGCTCGAGGTAGAAGCTGCCGCCGTCTGCTCCGCCGGCATAGCTGCCATAGCTGCCGCGCACGCTCTCAGCGCCCAGGTTGGCAAGCTGCCGTTCGGCATCCGTCGTCGCGTTGTGCCAGTCGCGCTTGTAGCTCAGCAGTGACATGCCTGCATCCGGGTTGCGCTGTGCCAGCGAGAGGTCGGCGTCCGAGAATTCGCCGAGCAGCCCGCTCTGCTGTGCCGCCTGGCGGAACTGGTCGTAGGTGTACCGGCTTTTGGTCGTCGGTGATCTGAGTGTAGATATAGCCATGTTGCCTCCTTACTGCCGGCCCGGCGTGCTCCTGAGCTCGCTGCCTATCGAGTCCTCGCGTGTCAGGCTGTACAGCCTCCAGCCGCCCGTACCGGTGATCTTGATCTTGTAGTGGTCACAGCGCCGCGGCACCAGCGGGAGATAATAGCTCCGAAGCACCTGGCTCTCTATAGTGTTTATCTCTTCCCACGTCCCGCTCGAGTCAAACATCATCCAGAAAGTCACGCTCGACCCGGCGTCTATGGAGATACGCACCTGCAGCTTTGCTATCTGCTTTTTGTTCGGATCGTTGTCCACGAACTCCCCAAACTCCACCATGCTCTCCACCGGGCTCTCAATAGTCGCCCCATCCGGGATAGAGCGCGGCCGCCCGTTGAGCCAGAGCGTCCCGTCCGCGTCGAGGAAATACAGGTCCGAGTCCCAGGCGAAGCCTAGCGCCTGCGTGTCGTCCTCGCGTTCCCATATGCCGAGACGCGTGTCGTAGACGAATAGGCTCCAGTCCCCCGCCTCGTCCTGCATGGAGACGTAGTACTTGAGTCCGTCGCTGCCGCCCACGGCGTTGTGATAGCGCTCGAGCCCGAAAGCGGAGGCCACGCTCTGCGTCGTCCCCCCGGAGTAGGCCACGATGCCCGCCCGCGTGAGGAAGAAAAGCGTCTCGCCCGCTATGGCCAGCGAGAGGCTGCTGCCGGCCTCCACGCCCAGCGAGGCACTGCCCATCACCTGAAAATTGGAGGGCGCCGAGCCGTAGACCTTGTAGATCATCTCCTCCTTGAAGAATATCGCGTAGCCAAGGTATGAGAAGCAGGCCGTGAAGTCGCCGGCGCTGCCCACCTGCACGGCGTAGCTGTCCGTGCTCAGGCCGTCGAACACGTTCCAGTTCGTCGGGTCGCCGAGCTTGCTGGCGTATATCGTGTCCCCCTTGCAGCCCCAGAGGCGGTTTTCGTTCTCGCAGAGGAAATCTATCTCGGGCATCTCGCGGGAGAGCGTGAGCGCCGTCTCAGAGTCCCCGCCCTCGTTTATGGTGAAGCTGTTCTCATAGAACACAAGGGAGGTCGCCGTCACCTCGCGCACGACGATGGTCTTGTTGTTCTGCGGGTGGAGCGCGGCCCCGCTTATCGTGATGCCGTCGCCCGCCTTGAATAGCGTCGTGAAGTCTGCGCCGGAGGCCGTGATGGTGTTGCTCTTGGCCGTCTCGCCGCCGTATGTCCCGTCCGCGATCTGCGCCGCCCCGGTCCAGGAGGCGTTGAGGCTGCCGAACTCCCCCGTGAGCTTGTTGTAACAGGCCATGTCGGGCATGATAATGATATAGGCCCCCAGCGCCGCGAAGGTCTTCGGCCCGGCGCTTACCGTGCCGCGCTCTTCTCCGTCGGCGTAGAAGGCCGTCCCATCCACCCAGTACAGCCCGTCGTTGGCGTAAAGGCCGTAGGGCTGAGTGAGCGTTCGAGTTATGTATCGCTGAGGCCGCGGGCTGAGCAGCGGCGCGTAGTCGCTGCTCATGTTCTGCATGTCGTAGATCTGCCCGTCGAGCGCGGCAAGGTTGTGGTTGTAACCGCCGTAGCTCGTTTGGTTGTACTTTCCTATACCGGAGCCATAGAGCATGGAAGGCAGGCTCATGTCGGCACCTCCTTGATATCCACATACGGGAACAGCGCCTCCAGCTGCTCAGGCGATATCTGCGTGGGCGGTGAGATAGTCGCCCGGGCTATTTCTTCGCCCAGCTCAACATCGTCGAGCGCCCTGCGCTCGCGTGTGAAGGCCACGAGATCTTCGGCCCTGCGGAATCGCACTCGCCCCGGGGCCTCATATACTGGATTTCCCTCGGCGTCCAGCTCCGCATATTTCTTCACCAGCTCCGTCTCCGTCGAGCTGAAATAGGCCACATGAGGCCGCAGACGCTCCATGAGCAGCACCAGCGCGTGCGCGCTCTTGTAGTCCATGGCCTGCGTCGCAATGGCACGGAGGGCCTGCCAGGCCGCTATGCACTGTTTGAGGTTCGTCATGTATATTCTCCTTACGATATAACTTTATCGTTAACGTAAACCGTGCCATACATTTTGATGGTGCTGCCGGTTATCTGCACGGTGTTCGGCGCGTACATCCACAGGCTGTTGCCGCTCGACAGGCTCATGCTGCCCGCGCTCTCCAGCTTGAGAGCAAATGCAACGCCCAGCGCGTTCCTGGTATAGAGGAACATCCTGTACGTCGAATCTCCGCTGCCGCCCTGGTCGTCAAGCCGAAGCCCGCCGGCGAGGTATGTGTCGCCGATGTTCGAGAGGTAATAGCATTTTATCTCGCCGCCCACTCCATAGGCCGTGAGAACCGTTTCAAAGGTCGAACCGGAGATAGAAGAGCCGTCTATCGTCACGCTGGAAATGTCAATGGCGCTGATAACGCCCGTGGTGATGTTCCCGCCATTTATCGTGGTGCGTCCGCTCGTGCTCAGGTCGGTGAAGGTCACCATGCCCGTGATCTGTACGTTGGTGCTCGAGAGCTGCACGCCGTTGCTCGTGAGTGTAAGCGTGCTGCTCTGCGTGCCGTTGCTTGCCGTTATCCTCAGCCCGCTCACCGTCTGCTGGAGGCTCGTGTAGTTGCCCTCGAGGTCTGATATATCCGAGGTCAGCGAAGTCGCCGTCTGCTGGAGGCTCGAGATGTTCCCCTCCGCGCTCGTCACCCTGCTCGTCAGGCTGTCCGAGGTCTGGAAGAGCGTCGTGATGTTCCCCTCCGCGTCCTCCACGCGCGTGGACAGGCTCTCCGATATCTGATATATGGCCGAGATGTTTCCCTCAGCGTCCTCGAGCTGGGCGCTGAGGCTCGCCGCCGTCTGCTGGAGGCTCGAGATGTTTCCCTCCGCGTCCTGGAGCTGAGAGCTCACCGTGCCGAGATTCACGTTTATCTCCGCCAGGCTTCCGTCCACGCCGTCCAGCCTGAGGATCACAGGCTGATTGATTATCCCCGCGATCTCGATAAACGAGTTGGCGTTGATGTTGTCGAGGCCGAGGTTCGAGAGCGAGTATGTGAGCTGCTCCTTGAGCATGTAGAGGTAGTTCATTATCGTGAACACCTGCTGCTCCGTGCTCTTTCCGCTCAGGTTGGGGAACATTATGTCGGTGTTGAGGATGCTGCTCGGCATGCCCGCTCTCCACCTCCTTTCCTATACGATCTGCGACAGCAGCAGCGTCACCGCGCCGGATGTGAGCGCCGTGGCTATGTAGCCCATGAGCTTGCGCCATTTTTCTCCGTCGCGGCTCTCCAACGCCTGCAACCTCCGGCCCTGCTGCTCCTGCTCTTTGACCATGCTTTGCAAGCTCTGTGCCAGCTTTTGAACAGAAACCGTCAAGGCGCCGATCTCGCGCACGTTCTCTTCAAGGAGTTCGAGCCGCCTGTCCTGACGCTTTTCCTGTGCGTCTATGCGCCGGGCAAATTCCTCGTGCTCCCCGCGCGATATCGGCTCATCCATAATCAATCCTCCTTGGGTTCTTCGTATGTCATAGCTAATTTACTGTCGCCAATGCCCGACGTGGTTGGATCTGTCACAACGCCGAGGATGGCGAGCACGGCAAACAGCGCGTTTATCGCGGCCAGCAGCTTGTCCCCCAGATCGGAGAGGTCGAGGCTGAACCCAAACACATACGCCACGGCCTGGATCAGCAGCAGCAGCGCCGGGATGAGCGCAAGCCAAAAGTTTTTGTTTTTAATGCGAACTTTCCAGTTAATCACTTTAAAACCTCCTTATTCTTTATCGGATATCATATTCCGAGTGCACGATAGAGCATCGTCCACACCTGCTGCCGCGTGCAGGCTGCGTCCGGGTTCTCGCCGTCGGAAATGCTCATCGCCTTAACCCACTCCCGCGCCAGCTCGTTTTCAGACTTCGCGGGGGTCTCCGTATCAGGTTCCGGCACAGGCTCCGGTTCGGGTGCGGCAGCAGGCTGATTGAGGCCGTTGGCCTTGATAATGCTGGGATAATCATAGTAGGCCGCGTCCATGTCCACACGCACGGATATGCCGTCAACGCTGCCGGAGTTGGTGTACTGCCAGATACCGCCCGCCTGAGAGGGCTTGCTGCTGGGATCCGGCTTGGACGGCCACTGGGCGAGCCAGATGTCGTAGTTTTTGGGGATGTAACTGTCAAAGTATTTGCTCAGATAGCTCGGGTTGGTGTATATCATCGCATAATACTTCGCCTGTTCGATGCGTCCGCAAAACGCATATGCAAGGGCGGTGACGTGTGCCTTGTCCGGCTCGATGCCGTTTTTCTTGGCGTATTCAACGCTGTCGCTCTCATAATCGAACGCGATAGGGTAGTCGAGCTTGTACGGCTCAACTGCCGCCAGGGCATACTCAGCCTCGCGTATCGCCATGGCCTCTGTATAGGCGTAAGAGAACCAGTAGACACCGCAGGGGATGCCGAGGCGGTTGCACTCACTGATGTTGTGCTTGAACTGTGGGTCGATATTGTTCTGGCCGTAGCCCGCGCGGATCATGGCAAACTCAATGCCCGCCGCCTTGACGGCCTCCCAGTCGATTGTCTTCTGCCACTCAGAGACATCTATTCCCGTTTTGTATGTAGTCGTGGTGATCTCCTCCTTGTCGTCGTCCGTGTCGTCTCCACCCGTGCCGCCGTCTTCCGCGAACCACAGCAGCAGGAAGCTGTACAGGTCGCGCCCGTCTCCGCGCTGATAGGTCGTGCCATCATAGCACTGAGAGCTGCCCGAGCCGTCGAGCACCATGCCGTCCACGATGCCGAGGCTCTGCATCCGCTCGACTATGCCGTCGAGCGTATAATTGGTGGTTGTGACCTCGACCGTCCACTTGCCTTTGGCGTCCACTCCGAACCATGTGCGAAGCGTGGGCACTTTGACGTTGGGCTCCTGCTTCTTGATTACGTCATCCCGCTTCTTTCCGCCGACAAGCAGGGGCAGGGTGGAGAGATAGTTGTCGTTGCTCATGTCAGTTACCATCACGGGGATAGTGGACCTCATCGTGATAATCGGCCCGGTGTCCCATCCAAAACCCCAGTCCATCCAGCTTTCCTTTGAAAGCACCGTGCCATTGACTTTGTAATTGCCGCAGGGAGTCACGAGCTTTGTGTTGTACCAGTGCCCGTTTGTGACTATGAGCTTGCCGGGGTATTTGTCTTTGTGCGCCTCATAGACGGCCTTGACGTTGGTGTAAGGCTTGGTGTGGTCGTCGTAGATTTCGGCGCGGAGTAGTGTGCCTGTGTAGAGCATGGTCATACCTCATTAATACTCTATTGTAAATGGGCCTTCAACAAAATACGCATTTCCGAAGTTACCGCTACCGCCAGATATTTCGACTTCTACGACTTCGCCAGTTACAGAGGAAGCATTATCTACATAAATGATTGAGTTTTTTAAAACCGAAATATCGCTATGAGGGTCTACGATAAACTCGAAATGGCCACTTGTTCCGTCAGACCAAGCCAAGGTAAGACCTGATATAAACCGGGTTTGAATCATGGTACCAATAACTACTTCTAGCCCTCCGCCACTATGCGTTCCCGCAACGCCGAATATACTCACTCCCTCGGCAATGTTCTCTGCCACGAGATTAGCATCACCCGCGACTTTGACATCGCCGGTGGTGTATAGCCCGGAAGCAGCAGCTATCTGCTCGGTGGTGCCGGGTGTCACTGTCTTGGCTCTCTGCGTGGGGAGTTGCTGTGTAGCGCTCTTTGAGCCTCCGGGTACGTAGCCCTTGCCCTGCTGAGTTGTGGCCGTTATGAGGCCTTCGGCGCTGACTGAGATTGTTGGCGTGGCAACCTCCACCTGCGGGCTGTTGCCGTCATTCGGATTTGCTATCATGTTCGCACCTCATTATTCTCAGATTTTCGCGCAGCCGCTCGTTGCCTGGCTCCAGCTTCAGTGCCTGTTCCGCCGCTCTGACGGCGTCTTCACGCTGGCCAAGGTACCAGCTTGATATAGCCATGAGGTCGTAGGGCTCCGCGCCCCAGGCCTCAGGCTCGGTCATGTAGTTGTTATCGCGATTGTTGATATGCAGCGTCCGCATGGACCAGTAACGGCACAGGGGCCAGTCCGAGCGCCGGTAGTAGAGCATGGAGAGCGCATACGGGGCCTCGCGCTGGCCCGGAGCCTCGTCCGCCGCGCGCTCGAGCCAGTGTACCGCGCTGCGCCACTCGCCCAGCGCTTCACAGCAGCGGGCTATGTAGCGCATACTCGCCGCCCGCTCGGCATCCCAGCGCGCTGAGGGCATCGCCAGATGCCGCATGAGCGTCTCTATGGCTTTGCCCCACATTTGATGGAACATATACTCCCGCCCGAGGTAGTGCATGTTACGGTCGTCGTCTGGACACTCGGCGACGGAGAGCTCGAGCAGTGGGAGATACTGCCCGCGGCTCTTGCTGCTGTCCGGCCAGTGGTCGATGCGCAGCGCGGGGACGGTGACACAGCTCTCTGGCTGCTCCGTCGCCAGCACCTCGTGTACGGGGTGCGTCCACCGATAGCCGTGCCGGGCGTGGATCTTGTCCGCGAAGAACACTGCGCCGTCTCCCCCGTCGCGCGTGTGGCTCCAAACGTAGGTATACCGCGCCCGCGTAGTGCCGGGCGTCCAGGCCGCCTCCAGCGCCTCGCGCCAGCCGGGGCAAAGCACTTCGTCGAGGTCGAGGCATATGCATACGTCCGCGCCCTCCGGCAGCAGGGCGAGCGAGGCATTGCGCGCCGCATCAAAGCGCCAGGGCTCGATAGTCTGCTCGTACACGTCGGCCCCCAGCGCCCGCAGCCGCTCCGGCGTCCCGTCCGTGCTGCCCGTATCGAGCACACACACGCCGTCAGCCTCGGTGCAGGAGGACATGAAGCGTTCGGCAAATTGTGCCTCGTTTCTGCAAATGGCGTAGATGATGACGTTCATGTAGTTACCTCAAATGTGTTCGTTACAGTTTTCGCGCGGAGTAGTGTGCCTGTATAGAGAATAGTGTCGCCTTTTAATTAATACGAAATTGAAAAATCATCCGTTACATATAGCAAAGAAGCTACTGTCATGTAGTTCAGTGTGAATTCAAAGAGATACTCTATGCCGCCTGTTAGGCTAAGGTCTGTTTCGCCAAAATCACTTATTACTACAAATGAGTTTTTTAGAATATCCCATGTAGTATTTACTTCTTGGGAATACCAAAGTCGCTTGTAACCGCTCGGAGTACAAATAAAATGCGCCCGATTAGCATATTGGAATGCAAACGTCCCTTTTACAGTCTCTAGTACATTTGCTGAACCGGATACTCCAAATATACTCTTGCCATTTACGATGTTTTCAGGTTTCAAATTAGCGTCTCCTGCGACTTGCACAGCACCAGTTGTATATCTGCCAGAAGCAACAGCGGTTTGCGTAGAGGTACCGGGAGTTACAGTTTTTGCGCCCTGCGTCGTGAGCTGTTGCGTGGCGCTCATTGTGCCGTCTGCGACGATGCCTCCGGCCTGCACAGCTGAAGCCGTGATAAGCCCTCCAGACGATACAGAGATAGACGGCGTAGCCTGTTCCACCTCGGGCAGCGTGCCGGTGACTACGCTGCCATCCGGGGCGATGAGGCTTTTGCCGCTTCTGAGGTCGATTGCCGTACCTGGGTTCTCAAGCGTCGGAAGCTGCTTGCGGACTGGGTTGTTTATCATGCCGCACCGCCTTCCGGCTCGCGGTTTATGCAAAGGCTATATAAGTCCTGGTAAAGGAGCCTGGCACGCTGCTGGCACCAATTGTTAAAGTTCTCTCGTCTGTGAAATATACTTCCGGTGATAGCCCTGATGTGCTCATTCCGGGCAGCAGAAGGAATGTCAGTTTGCAGCTGGGTGAGGCGCCTGAAATTGCTGGTTTGTTGTAGTCGCCTACCAAAACTACTGATGCCGGCTGAGCAAATGTGATTTTTGTCCCCGCTTCCCCCTTTATCTGCCCACTGGCAACAACTCCGCTCCTTGCAGAGCCTGGGTTCAGTATCACGTCCGGCACCTCCTTTGTGCAAGGTGCCAGTAAAGGGAGCTAGACGCCCCCCCCCGCTGGGATTATGTGGTATTTATGCACTGTGTACAACCTCCTTATGCCAGGCTCTGTATCACGATGTATACGGTCAGATCCGCGCCGGGGATGGTCGTGCAGCTGAAGACCAGCTGTCCAGCCGCCTGCCCGGTGCAGAGCACGCCCGCCTCATAGTAGGCGGATTGCGACGTCAGCGCCGGCACCGGCGTGATGAGCTGTGTCGTCTCGTCCGCGAGCACGCCGGTGACGCTCACCGTCTGGGCATTGCTGCTCCAAGCGGACGCTTTGAGCGTAACGGAGACGCTGTGAGGCTGCCCGCTCGCCCCTGCCGGTCCGGTGGGACCGGTGGGACCTGTAGCCCCCGTAGGCCCAGCCACGGTAGAGGCCGCGCCCTGCGGTCCAGTGGGCCCGGTCGGACCCGTGGGGCCGATTTCGCCGGTCGCGCCCTGCGCGCCCTGGTCGCCCTTCGGCCCGGTCGGGCCGGTAGGCCCTGTCGCTCCGGCAGCTCCGGAGGCGCCGGTCGGACCCGTGGGGCCGACTTCGCCGGACGCACCCTGTGCTCCTTGGTCGCCCTTCGGCCCGGTCGGGCCCGTAGGACCTGTAGCTCCTGTGGCACCCGTCGGACCTGTGGGACCGGTCGGTCCGGTCGCGCCGTCTTCGCCCTGAAGGCCTATCAGGCCTTGCGGCCCGGTCGGGCCAGTGGGTCCCGTTTCCCCCTGCAGGCCTTGCGTCCCCTGTGAGCCGGTCGGGCCGGTCGGGCCAGTCACGCCGTCTGCGCCCGTGGGGCCTTGCGGGCCCTGCGGGCCTGTCGGTCCGGTCGGGCCAGTCGGGCCGATTTCGCCTGCGGGGCCTTGAGCGCCGTCTGTGCCGTTGGCGCCTGTGGGCCCTGTCGGGCCTGTAGGGCCCGTGGGGCCGGGAACAGTAGATTCTGCGCCGGTCGGCCCGGTAGGGCCTGTCGGGCCTTGAGCGCCCTGCAGAGGGCCGTCATTGACCCACCCGGGGCTGCCGCTCACGGAGGTGTAGGTATATACGTCGTAAGGGGCGCTCGTGCCGACATAGTAGTTGTCGCCTATGTTTGGGCTGGGCACGCCCTGCTGGAGCGCCTCAAGGCTGTCATACTGGCCGAGGATATCGAGGCCGGTTCCCCGGTCGCCCTGCGGTCCTGTCGGTCCTGTGGGACCCGTTAGGCCAGTCTCGCCTTGGCTCCCCTGCGGTCCCTGTGCTCCTGTGGGTCCGGTTGGGCCGGTCGGGCCCGTCGGGCCTTCAGGGCCCGGCACATCTGAGACGGGCCCGGTCGGGCCGGTTGGGCCGGTTTCGCCCGGGGGTCCCTGTATGCCCTGCGGGCCCGTTGGGCCCGTTTCGCCGGTCGCGCCCGTGGCTCCCTGGTCACCCTTCGGCCCGGTCGGGCCGGTGGGGCCGGTTTCGCCCGGTAGTCCCTGCGCGCCCTGTGGGCCCGTGGGGCCGGGGACGGTAGACGCCTGTCCCTGGGGTCCGGTTGGTCCGGTCGGACCGGTAGGGCCCGCAGGCCCCGGCACCTCTGAGGCTGGGCCGGTCGGGCCGGTCTTGCCGATGGGGCCGGTTGGTCCGGTCGGGCCGGGTATCGTAGAGGCCTGTCCCTCAGGGCCCTGCGGGCCTATTGGCCCCTGCAATCCCTGCGCGCCGGTCGGCCCGATCGGCCCGGTCGGCCCGATAGTGCCCTGCGGGCCCTGTGAGCCTGTCGGGCCGGTAGGGCCAATGGGGCCGGTGAGCATGCCGTAGTTGTGCCACTCAGGCGTCCCGTCTACGACGAGCCAGGTATACAGCTCGTAGGGCGGCTCGGTGCCGACATAATAGCTGTTGCCGATTTCAGGAGATGGCACAGCCTGCTGAAGCTCCTCGAGCGTATCGTACTGCCCGAGCACTTCAATGCCAGTACCTGCGGGCCCCGTGGGGCCTATGAGGGAGGCCAGCCACTCCTCCGGCGTGCCCTGGAAACCGTGTGCGACCGCCACGCCATAGGCGTCGATGTAATAGCCGCGCCAGGGCTCTGGCCAGGGGCACGGCGGATGGTAGGGGTAAAAGCTCATATCAGGCCCTCCTCATAAGCCTCTGCGGGATTGTAGTTTGTGGCATACCAGCGCATGAACTCCTTGAAGAAACTGTTGAACAGCTGATAGGTGTTCTGATATTTCTCATACTCGCCGTTGGCGTAGTCGATGCGCGCCTCGAGGTACGCGGGATAGAGCTTATCGTGAGGAGGGCGGACGAGCATAGTCGTGTCGGCGTCCTGCGCGTAGGTGTATGTGATCACCGCCTCCACGCGGAGGAGCAGCACCTGCGTCTGCACCATGCCCTCGACCTCATTGAGCCAGCGCGTCAGCGTATCGTTGTCGAAGGCGTTGGGCTTTACCGCGCAGGCGTATGTAATTGCCTCCTGTACTGTCATCTCGCCCTCCTGTCCATCAGGCGCTTACGAGCTGTGTGCCGCCGCTCACGCCGCCGACGGCCGCGAAGCGCCAGTCGGCGAAGCCGCCCGTGAAGCGGGCGTAGCCCTTCCACACGTTGGCATCGTTGCTCGCCAGCTCGCTCCGCACCTCAAGGTTCACGCGGTTGAGCCACTCGGCGCCGCCGCGGGCAATGTTGTACCCGGAATCGAGCAGCACCCAGGCCGTCGTATCGCCGCCCAGCCACTCGTTGAGGTAGGGCCAAACGATCACGTTCCAGCGGCCGAAGAGGAAGTTGAATGCGTTGTTGGAGGTGTTCGGGTCCTTGTCCGCTCCAATGGCCGCGAATACCGCCTTTTTGAGCTTGTAGTTGTTGGGGATGAGGATGGTGTCGGGATGCACGTCGAGCACTTCGCCCGTGTCGCCCTTGAAGTCCTGCATGGCGCTCTCCATGGCCGCCAGCGCGTCCTCGGAAAACTCGTCCGCGAACTGGTTGGACTGCAGGAACTTCGCGTCCAGGATGCTCGGGTGGCTCTTGGAAAATAGGCAAAGCTCGTCCGAGCCGGTCGTGGGGAACGATTTCCCGTGGAAGGTCATCGCGGTGTTGCCAAGCATGGCGTTGGCGTAGAGCGCAGCGCCGAAGCGCTCGCGCGTGCGGTAGTAGCCGGCCGTAAACGCCTCGGGCTGCCGCCTGAGGTCCATGACGGTAGCGTCGTCGATGATCTCGCGGGAGAGGCTGAAGCTGTCCTTCCAAGTCATGTTGATAAGGACTTTCTTGTAGCCCTCCTGCATGTAGTCCACGGGGTACTCGCCGTTTTCGCCCACGGGCTGGAAGCCCTTCATGGCCGTCATGGAGCCGATGGTCTCGCCGAAATGGCGGCTGTCGTTTATGTCGAAGAGGTGCTTGAGCATGCTCATCTGTTCAAACGCCTCGCCGCGCTTTTCGATGAACATGCGGATGGGAGCCTGGCATTTGCCGAATACGGAATCGTTAACGCCCGAGCCCTCGGTGAAGCTGATACCAGCCATTAAAAATCACTTCCTTTCTTGTGTATGTCAGGCCGGGAACCTGACGTAAACGGTATCGCCCACGGCGGTGCCGTCCATAGAAACTACCTCGGCCACGCCGCTCGTGGTAGTGGCCGTTACCTGCATGCCGTCGGCGCTGAGCGTCACAAGGTCGCCCGCGTTCACCGCGCTTGCAGCCGCGCTCCAGCTCGTGGCGAAGAGCGTCCCCTCGAGCACACGGAAAACGGGGATGATAGTGCCCGCCGTCAGCGCGCTCTCGGCGGCCGTGGCGCATATGTACTGCGGCCGCGTGGTCGCGCCGCAGGCGGCCAGTTTGCCGTCGGTCATGACGAGCGCCATGCCTATCTGAGGCGTGATCGCGCCCGCGGGCAGATACTCCAGCCCGGGGATGATGCCGCCGTTGTTCTGGGATATGAGAAAAGCCATTTTCATTACACTCCTTTCGAGATGTTTTTGAGATATCTTGCGTAGTCCGCCCTGATCTCGGCCTCCGTGGCCTTGGGGTTTATCGCACGGTAATATTCCAGCACCTCAGCAGATATAGCGGGAACGTCGCCGCCCTTCCCCCGGGATTTTGTGGCCTCCAGATGGGCCTTGCTCTGGGCCGCATTTATGGCGGCCTGTTTCGTCGCCGCAGCCGCCCGCTCCGAGAGCCGCTCCATGTTGGCCAGCCTGTAGGCCTCCACGAGGCTGAGGCGGTTCTGCTTCACGAATCGGTAGAACTCCGCGTAGTTCGGCATCTTCGCGAGGTCCTCGACCGTGTTGATCGCAGGGTCGAGCTCGTGTATCTGCCTCAGCTGCTCGTTCATCGCCGCGGCCGCGGCCTGCCGTTTTGCCTCCCTCGCCTCTTCGAGCTGGGCCTTGATCTCAGGCTGCTCAGCCGCGAGTTTGGCGAACTCCTCCTCGGTCATGCCGGCCTTTTTCAGCAGCTTGGTCCGCCTGTCCTCGTCCAGTTTGGCGCGATAGGCGTCGTAGTCGGCCTTGTTCTTGATGGGCTCCTTGGTGTAGGGGTTCGTGAGACCCAGCGCCGCGATGCTCTCGTCCAGCTGCTTCGCAGCGCGGGCCCGTATCTCGCGCGCTATCTGCTCGCGGGTCTGTGGATCTATCCCCGCGCCGGCGTTTCCCGCGCCTTTTTCCTCGGGCGTCTGTCCGCCCGGCTCTTCGC
>OJQL01001130.1_pt1 | contig 22593 bp, 16 predicted proteins | sample 1598731 | NCBI WGS metagenome assembly OJQL01 (sample SAMN03922510, study PRJEB24848) | human gut metagenome | isolation source: stool sample | host: Homo sapiens | place: Germany | collected 2010-02
GTATTAATATTAAAAATCAATTCCGGCATCTCATATATTGTACAATTTTGAAATTTGTCAAGCTTCTTTCTCTTGCTTTCCTTATTCCTTTCAAAAACTTCACAATAATCACATACCACCATATCCAAATTTTCTTTCACAAGTTTGTTATATAAAAGTTCACAAAATCTCTCATCCACACTATCATCACTATCTACAAAAGCAACTGTTTCAGATTTCGATAATTGCAAGCCTTTATTTCTAGAAATACTAATACCTCTATTTTTTTGATGATAACACTTCACTTTTTCAGGATATTTTTGTTCAAATTCTTCTATAATTTTGCAACTTCCATCCGTTGATCCATCATCTATTAAAATAATTTCTATATCTCTTAAAGTTTGGTTTATTAAACTATCCAAACATTTCCTCAAATATTTTTCAGTATTATAAACCGGAACAATAACACTCACTAATGGCATAATAACTCCTTTTTTGAAAACATCCTTCCAAATCATATTTATCATTGAACCTATTTTTATTGAATCACATACTTTAAAATATTATAATAATTTATATTTTTTTGCAAGCTTTTACTCTTTTTTCGTTTTTATTTTTAAGGATTCCAACACACGCATTACAACTGAGCAATTAAAAAGCATAAATCACCTTTCATGTTATGCTTTAAGCACTCAAAACTAACTCATCTAGAAATAATGTATTCCCGCACGGCAAGTATAACATAAGCTATAAGATATCGTCTATCCCCGATTCGTTTTACCCAAAAGCTTAATTTCCAAATCAATGCTTTTGGCATAGATCTCCCCCCCTTCATTTTATATAATAATAAAAATAGCCGTCATGGAGAACGGCTAAAAACAGAAAAGGGCTCTAACTTTATACATCCCCTGTTCTATAATGATTCATTTTTTCTCATTCAAATACTGATATGTATATTATATCTTCACATATACAAGAACACACAAATATCAAGGCCTATTTAAAATATTTTTATTATATTTTTCAAATAAATATACTACTGTCTTTTCTAGCAAATCGCAAAAGATATTCACTATTGCTGATAAAACTATTGTACACAGAAAAACACTTATCACAATAGGAAGAAAATAATTTAATCTATCAACCATTTCTGGCACTAAAGCATTAAATCTAGAATATATTATTTGATCAGTCACCCAAGATAGCAAATATATTCCAAAAGACCACTCCGATATATTAACTATTCCCTTTTTTATGCAAGTAAATACTTTATCAAAGTTCATATGTAATATTAACACAAATACTAATATCGAATTAATCACATTTTCTATACCATTCCACCCATTGTAACTTCCCCATTCAAATAAACTATTATAACTTCTATAATAATTAAATGTTCCACCTAATACAACCGCTACAATCAACATCAAAATATTAATTTTTACAGATATTTTCAAATCATATTCTCTTAAATATGTCCCTATAAAGTAATATGTTAATGGATACAAATTTATCCACCAATCCGGCATAATAGATTGATAATTTTGAGAAATACTCGGCATTGTCCAAAACCCAGATATTGACCAGTCAAATATATTAAACATCGTAGGAATGGTTGTACATAATAATAATGTTAAAATTAATACAACTCTTCTTTTTTTTGTTTCTAATCCCTTCCATATTAAATTCAGAAATGGAATTAATAAAAAAAGACCTATATACATCTCTACATACCATGAATAATCAATTCCTTGTACCCCAATAATATCAAAAATAAATCTTCCTTTCCATATTTCCTCACCTAAAATATACTTTTTAAAGCACAAGCAGATCAGTTCCGCACATACATAAACTTCTATCGTCCTCAAAAGTCCTTTATAGTATTTTCTATTTAATTCTTTCTTCGACATCAAAAAACCAGTTAATATCAAAAATAATGGAACACAAATCATAAAAAACGTTCTCATAATTACCATACAATACATTCTTTTTCCAGATACAATCTGCTGATAAAATTCTGTATTATTAAAAAAATGTACAGAGATAACACTAAATACCGCTATACAGCGTATCACATCCAAATTAATATTTCTTTTCTCAAGTTTTAACATTATTTTCTCCCTGTTAATAGGATAATTATACCTACTTTCATCCTTATAAATCTCAATAAAAAACAAAGTTTCCTACAAAAGTTTCTTCAAACTCTCTATAAGCAACTCTGTTTTTTATATCTTATATTTTTTTCATTTTCCACTAAAATCTAAGAAAATATCAAGCATAACTTGTATAATCCAAACAATTTTAATTCAACGTCTCTCCGCTTTCAAGACTTCCGCCTTCTTCCACTACGTTCGCCAATTCAACAATACTGCTCACAACCGCCTCATCCGGATAAAGCACATATAAAGGCATGTCCGGCACGGAATAACAATAATCTTCCCCATCTGTTCCGCTTGCCGCCACAGACTGAATCGTCCATTTTGCCCCGGACTTAAGCTGACTTTTCACAAGAGAATTCAACTGGCCCTGAGAAATATTCGTCTCAACATCCTGACTCACTTGATTAATGATCGAATTCGCTTTCAAAAGCATTGTCGGTGAAAGTACTTTTTTAAGCATAGCTGTTATAACAGCCTGCTGATTCTTGCCTCTTTGATTGTCTCCGCCTTCTAAAGCATGTCGCTCCCGGCTGAAAGCAAGCGCTTGTTTTCCGTCAAAATGATTTATTCCTTGCTGTACTTCCATCTCATAACCGGATTCCCATCCTGTCGTAAATGCATATTCCGAGTAAACATCTACTCCTCCTAAGATATCTACAATCTCAATAAGGGAACTGAAGTTTAATCTTACATAATAGTTAATATCCGTTTCATACAACGCACCGAGCGTTTCCATGGACACATCTATTCCGTATGTTCCGGCATGTGTCAGCTTATCGTTCATTCCATCGGATATTCCGGGTATCGGAATATAATAATCTCGCGGTGTCGTAATCAGCAAGATCTGATGCGTCGTCGGATTTACGACTGCAATGATATTCACATCACTTCGTATGGAATCACGGTCATCGTCCGCATCGTCTCCGTATGTATCAATTCCGCTAATATACACAGTAAACGGCTTTTTAGTCAAACTGTCGTCTTTTGCCGAACCTCCGAAATCAAACTTCGTTTCAATCTCGTGCTTATAAATGATCCGAATCTGATCGCTGTAACCTTCAACAGCATTTTCCATCAATTCTGTATAAGACTGATTGTATATAATTGCGTCCACTTCTCCCGAAATAAGCGCCTCTGCCTGTTCCTGAACAGATTTGTATTCTGTTGTGGATATATCTCCGATCTGATCCTGAATATCCATAACAGCAGCTTTCATGTTCTCAGCTCCGGTATTAAATTGAACTCCGAACTCGTAATCGGTTGCATCCTCCAATGTTTCTGCCGGATCATCTTTTAAAACAGCCACTACCATCTTGTCAACTTTTGAACCGCCACTTGTAATTGCCGCGATCATATCATTTGTCTTTGCAATGTAATATGTGCCCACAGCTAAAACAGCAATCAGAAGAATACTGTATACTTTTCCCGTCACACCTTTTTTCTTTCTAACTGCCTGTGTCGTAAATGTAATGCACCATAAAAAGAAAAGGATCAGCGCGGCAAGCGCCAAATATTTCAAAGGAAGCATATCAAGCAGTACGAGTACTCCCATAAATGCCGCACTCATAATAGCCTGCAAAATCAGACAGAATTTTCCGAAACCGTTTTTTCTGGATCTTTCCGCATATTTTCCCTTAATTTGATTTTTTCGTCCGGTATTTCCGGTCGGTTTTTGTTTCTTTGACATTTCAGCAATTCCTTTTTCCGTTTTTTAAATGTACGGTTTTTATGTGCCTCCGGCTCATCCTTACAGCTTGTCCGGATAACCGCCTTTGTCTACAAGGCTTTTCACAGCTTCCACAACTGTCTCACGGTCTTCTTTGTATGTCACTCCAAACCACTGATCTTCTGATTTTAATACTTTTACGTTCACCGCTTCTTTTTTCAACAGCTCGCCTATAATCGTCGGAAGCAAATATTCAGCTTTTAGATCTTCCGAATCGGTTTCATTTAAAAACTGTTCAAATCCGGTCTTTAATATTGTAAAAAATTCCGTGGTCAGTCCCCACATATTCATAGATACCGGAGAATTCACATCATACTCTGTTTCAACATCTCCTTCACGAACGACTGCTCTGTTTCCGTCTTTTTCTATATTATGTGTTTCGATAATCTCCTGAAGCATCCCATTTTCATCAACGCGACAAATTCCTCTTGTCACACCGCCGTTTTCACTTAAAGTATTTTTCAATACAAATCCAACCATACAAACCTGTATTTTATCAGCAGCGGGAATACTTGTCAAATAAGAGTACGCTTCTTTAAAAGCGCTCTTGCCGTAATAATCATCCGCATTAATTACAAGAAACGGTTCAGAAACAACATCTTTACAACATAAAATTGCCTGACCTGTTCCCCACGGTTTTGTTCTTCCTACAAACTTTTCGGCATATTCTGCCGGAATATCCGAAACTTCCTGATAGGCATACGCAACTTCAACCTTCTGTGCAATCCGATTTCCGATTACTTCTTTAAAATCTTTCTCCAGATCTTTCCTTATAACAAACACAACTTTATCAAATCCGGCCTCTATCGCGTCATAAACAGAGTAATCCATTATGATCTCTCCGTTCGGTCCTATAGGGGCAAGCTGTTTAATTCCCCCTCCGAATCTGCTCCCTATTCCTGCCGCCATTATAACCAATGTCGCTCTGCTCATCTTTTTCTCCTCTTTCTGCAATCACACAATATTATATTCAAATAAGTTCATTTTCTACAACTCGGATCATCTCCTGTAAAGCTTCTTCTTCATCTTCGCCTTCACAGATGATTTCTATTTCATCCCGATCTTTAATACACGCCCCAAGTACGCTGAGTACACTCTTGGCATTTGCAGTTACATTTTCATTTTTTGTAATTTTCTGAACTGTGATTTTGCTCTCGAACTGAATCGCAGCTTTACAGAATGTTCCTGCAGGTCTCAAATGCAGTCCTGTAGGATTATCGATCACTATTTTTTTTCTTACCATTATTCCGTCTCCCTTTATGCTGCTGCTTTTTCTCTGTTTTCGCCTACTTTCCATTCATAACAGCCATCTTCCGTTCCAAAAGCAGCTTACTGTCCTTTTTGTTCTGTATTCGTATCGCTTTCGTTGCCGCCTTCCTGCTCTTTCTCCGCAACAGTAAGCTGAACTGTCACTTTCTTCATCAATGTAATTCCTTCCGGAATATCCACATCTACATGCACATCATATACTCCCGGCACTACATATGCAGACATATCCACAGAAACCGCATTGCTGATATCCAGCATTTCCAATGCTTTCTGATCACCGCTAAAACGAAGCGCTATCTCCGCATCCGGCTCATAAGATACTTGCAGACCCTCTGCCAGATTATTGATCTGGATCGAACTTACCATAAAATTGATCGTTCGCGTTCCTTCTTCTTCCACCATTGCAGTAACTGTTATATTGGCAGTTTTCTCATCTACCAGCTGAACTCCTTCCGGCAGATATTCTGAGATATTGACAGATTTCTGAATCGGTTGTGAAGCTCCGCTGACATCAATAACAGGAACATCTATTTCCTCAATTTTATCGACCACATCTTTTTCCCCGTAAATCTGAACAGTTTCCGGTTCACTGCTGTACCCTGTATACTTATAGCCTTCTGCCGGAGTTCCCGAAACACTGAGTGAAATCGGAACGCTCTTGATCTTTAACACTTCAACAGACACAGTAATGCCGCCCTCGCCAAGATTATTTCCCAGCCGTGTCTGACTGATCGGGTTGCCGCTGATATCATACAACCCAAGTTTTGCTGTCTCCTCGCTGTCCTTTGCCAATCCCTCTACATCAATAAGAGCAACCGCCCGATCAATCTGGTCAAGGATCGACTCCGGTCCTGTGATCGTCACTTTATCCGGATTAACCGTCATATCACCTAAAATATACCCATCTCTTACTTTAGAATCCCCTGTGCTTACCGTAAGGGAAAGGACTTTCTTTCCCGATTTTTCTCTCTGTATCTGAAGATTTCTCGGCGCCGCCTCCGCAGATTCATATTTTCCGGCATAATTCGGTATGGAAATCTTGATCGGAACAAGTCCTGTACTTGTATCCATCTCCTTTATATCCGCTGTCGCGACAATATCTTCTTTTGTCAGTTTCTGCCGCACTTGTCTTGTCGCCGATACAACAACACTTACTTTTTCTTCCCCAAGCACCTGATAGGTATCGCCTGCCGATAAAATAATATCCTCATTTATAATCGTTACCGGAACCTCGCTGAAAGTCTGTGTACTTACGGGATTATCAAGATTCACAACAATAAGCCATAAGAACGCCGCAAAAATAACCGCTATGATCTTTAATCCCAAATTATCCGTAAACTTATATTTTTTCATTTTCTGCGCCATCCTTTCCGCAAGAAAAACCGCTTTGACTCGGCATTTCTATACTGAATCTGACTAAGACGCTTTCTCAATTCTTCCCTTGTAATCCCTCTGTCAAGCTGACCGCCCATAGCTACGGAAACAAGACCTGTTTCCTCCGACACCGCGATTACAAGAGCATCACATACCTCACTCATTCCCAAAGCCGCCCTGTGCCTCGTTCCGAGATCTTTGCTGATGCGCATATTATCAGAAAGAGGAAGGTAACATGTAGCCGAAGTAATCCGGTCTCCTCGTATAATAATCGCTCCGTCATGAAGCGGTGTATTATGTTCAAATATATTGATCAAAACCTGAGGTGACACCTTACAGTCCAATTCAATTCCGGTCATTTCATATTCTGTAAGCTGAATCGCCTGCTCTACTACGATCAAGGCTCCTGTACATACTTTTCCCATTTCAAAACATGCCGTCACTATACCTTCTGCTGTCTGATCAGAAAAACGTTCATTCTCTCTGTTTTTATCAAACGGATTAATATTGCTAAGCAGGTTTTTCTCTCCGAGTTTTTCAAGCGCACGACGCAGTTCCGGCTGAAACACCACTACAGCCGCAATAGCCAGTACGTTGATCGACTGCGCCGCCAAATACAAAATCGTATGCATCTGAAAAATCCATGCCAAAAGAATAAATACCCCCAGCATAATAATTCCTCTAAGAAGCATCCACGCTTTTGTATTCTTGATCCAAAGCATGATCTCATACACGATTACGGCAACGATCAGTATTTCGATCACATCTTTAATATGGATGTTAGGAAAATACATTCCATTTGTATAATTGTCTAAAATACTTTTTATCCAATCTAACATACCGTAATCACCACCTTACCGTTTACTTCGATTTACTCCGGTCTTTGTTTTTCCAAACCGAGTTCTTTACTCAAACTTCTTGTCAAAAGAATATCATCCGCATCATTCTCTGTATTTATATTGTTCAAATCCGCATCTTCTCTGATCACCGTCGTTTCCTGAGGCTGGTTTTCAGTAATCCGTTTTACCTTCTTTTCCGGAACGGCTACTCCGACTTTAGGAACGGCTTTTACATAATAATAGTATTCATCATCCTCAAACTGGATATTCTCCGTACGAGAATAATCTACGGAAAAGAAAAGAAGTTCCAGCACAAGTCCTGTCACCGCGCCAAGAACCGCGCTCAATATAATTTCTATATAAGATATATTTGTACTTAATACAATATTACCTGCCGCTGAAACAACAACCGTTACTGCCGCTCCCGCTGCCGACGCAATTTTCCAAGAATGATCCACACCTCTTGTACGGACAAAATTCACAACAAGAATTCCTATCGTCACTGCCATGACCATAAGCCACATTTCTTTACTTGCAAGCACTTGCTTTGTAAAACTCATCAAATTAGCCGCTATACCGGATGCATCTGCCTCCTTTAGCGCTGCCGCGGATACTTTCACATAATCTGTCATATAATAGGTGATAATTCCGCATGATGCAGGAACAATCCACACCGGCGATCCAAGCAGACCGAATGCAATCGGGATTACAAACGGGATTTTCAAACTAAACGCAAGTCCCGAAATCAACACAAGCCATGCTTTTTTCGGGGTAAAACGAAAATAGAAAATATACATTAAAATAAAAATGACGAGCGCCACAAGCGCAATCGGAAGCGACAACGCATAAAAATGTGCGAGTATCAATGCTGTCGCCGCTAAAACGGTAATTGTCATCGGAAGAAATGTACAGATCACTGCCAATCCCAATGTGCAAAAAACTGAAGATGCCGGCTTCATAAAACCTATGTTAGAGTTGATAACCCAAAACAAAACCAGCCCTGTCACAAACTGCAGCCCTTTTTGAATATAAATTGAATATAACGCATATATTCTCTGCAGCTTTTCTCTCCAAACAAGCAATGTACTCATGATTAATTTATCTCCTTCTTATTGTTGATCTTCTCGATTCTGGAAAGGTCTCTCAGATACTTTTTCACTCTCTGTTTTGCCTTGATATGCTTATTTTTATAAAAGCTTCCCGCACCGATTCCATATGCTATCAGCAGCGACACATAAGCGCCTATCGCCACCGCGGCAAAAACAAATAACTTTGCAAGCGTGATGCCTTCCATCGCAGCCTCTCCCCAACCGAGAAACAGCACTGCAACCGCCAATCCATAACCGACTGTGATCCAAATAAGCGTGACCCATGTATTTAAACTCGAATAATCTTTCTTATAATAGCTGCTGATCTTAAAATCTTCTTCTCCATAGTTTTTTTCATAAATAGCAGCCCGAGTCATCAAACGTATTTTCCTCTTATCTAACATGACGTCTTCCCGTCCTCCTATGTATTTTCCGAAATCCATATACTATATTCCAAATACGGTAAATAATTACATATGTATGATTATTATATCATATATTTAAATACCTTGTCCAATGCTTATAGTCAAAAAGTACACATTTTGCGCCCCTGCCTTTTTTAATATTTTTGCTGCCTGCTCTACTGTCGCTCCCGTTGTATAAATATCGTCGATCAGAAGCACATTCGCCACAGGTTTCCATCTTTCTGACAAAGCAAATGCATCCCTTAGATTTCCCATTCGTTCCTGCCTGTCCAACTTTTTCTGCGCCGTCGTTTTTTTCACTCGAAACAAAGCATCTGACACTAGAGACACTCCTGTCTTTTCCGACAAACATTTTGCTATAATCTCCGCCTGATTATACCCTCTTTTTCTCTTTCGAGATTTGTGCAGAGGAATGGGGATAATTTCCTCAATTCCCCATTTTATAACTTGATCTTTATAAGCTTGTGCCATTTCTGCCGCAAACAATTCTCCCCAACTGCGCTTATTATTATATTTGAATTTATATATCGCCGTTGATACCGGTTCTTTATGAAGCCACAAACTTCGCCCCTGGGTAATATGCGATGTTCTTTTTGCACAATCCGAACAATATTCTTTATATTCATCTTTTATCGGCTTCCCACATCTCATACATCTTGGCTGTCTGACGTATATAATCTTCTTTTTACACTCCGCGCAAACCCCTTCCGGCGAAATTTCCCCGCAGAAAGGGCATACTTTCGGATATAGCAGATTTAAAATTCTTGTATACGTTCCGCCAAACTTGTATACCGCGCCTGTTCGTTTTTGTTTTGTATCATTTCCTGAAATACTGCCTCACTCCCTACAATCGTCAAACATTTTTTTGCCCTTGTCACCGCAGTATACAACAGATTCCGGTTATAAAGAAGCTTCGGGCCCGGCAAAAGAGGAATGATAACTGCCGGATATTCGCTCCCCTGTGACTTATGTACGGTAATTGCATATGCCAGTTCCAGTTCTTCTGTCATATCAAACCCATATTTTACTTTTCGAGATTCGTCAAATTCTACCTCTATCGTTTCCGTATACTCGTTAATCTCTGTAATCACTCCCATATCTCCGTTAAACACACCGGTTCCTTTGTCTACCGTCAGACCGAATTTTGTAGATACTTCCCACTCGATTTGATAATTATTTTTAATCTGCATTACTTTATCGCCTTCTCTGAACAGCCTGCCGTTAATCTCACGCTGCGCCTTTTTCGGTTCTTCCGGATTCAAGTATTTCTGAAGGATTTCATTTAAACGTTCTACCCCAAGAAGTCCTTTTCTCGTCGGCGTCATAACTTGGATCTCGTTTTGATCTGCCCCTACATACTTCGGAAGCTTTTTCTGGATAAGCATGATCACAATACCTATGATCGTATCTGCATCCTGTCTTCGTAAGAAGAAAAAATCTCTGCTCTTATTATCGGGAATAACCGGCTCTCCTGCATTGATTTTATGTGCATTTACTATAATATCACTTTCTCCTGCCTGACGAAAAATACGAGTCAGTGTCACAACAGGAAACCGATGCGATGCAATGATATCTTTCAATACGCTTCCCGGTCCCACAGACGGAAGTTGGTCTACGTCTCCTACAAGTATCAGTCTTGTCCCCGGTATAACTGCAGACAAAAGCGCATGCATCAATGTCAGATCAACCATAGACATTTCATCAATAATAATCACATCCGCTTCAAGGGGATTCTGCCGATTTCTTAAAAATCCTCCCGAATTTTCCGCTTCTTCGGGATTTACATTCACTTCCAAAAGACGATGGATCGTCTGCGCCTCATATCCGGTAGCTTCTGTCATTCTCTTTGTCGCCCTTCCGGTTGGCGCTGCTAAAAGAATGCTCATCCCTTCGCTCTCAAAAAAACGGATCATTGTATTAATTGTCGTTGTTTTTCCCGTTCCCGGTCCTCCGGTCAACACAAGCAAACCGTGTTTGATCGACTCAATCACCGCTGTATGCTGCTTAGGATCCAATTTGATCTCTTCTGCCCGCTCCACTTTACAGAGCCGTCTTTCCATCATTTCCTCCGGCATATCACAATTTATATTCAAATCATGAAGCATTTTCGCCGTATTCAATTCCATATAATAATAATGTGCCGGGTAAATCCTGATTTCATTTTCATTTTTGTTTTCATTGACACATTCTTTCATAACCACTTTTTTCTCAATGCACAGATCCATCACATGCTTTTCTATATCGTCAATCTCCACTTCCAAAAGCGTTCTTGCACGACGTAAAAGTTCCTCCTGAGGAAGATAGATATGCCCTTCTCCTACTGCCTGCTGCAATGTATAAAACAGTCCGCTTTTAATCCGGTAATCGGAATCTGTATGGATTCCGATGCGTGCCGCAATCTCATCTGCGGTACGAAATCCGATCCCCTCAATATTATCCGCAAGTTCATACGGATTTTCTTCCATCACTTTGTATACACGCATACCATAATGATTATATATCTTTGCTGCCAATTTCGCAGAAATTCCATACTTTTGAAGATAGATCATTGCCTTTCGCAAATCCTTTTTATCTTCTAACTGTGATGAAATCTCTCTTGCTTTACGCTCGCTGATTCCTTTGATTTCGGCAAGACGCTCCGGTTCTTCTTCTATGATACGAAAAGTATCTTCTTTAAACTTCCTGACAATACGTCCCGCCAGAGCCGCCCCGATTCCTTTAACGGCTCCCGATCCAAGATACCGTTCTATGGATACGAGATCTTCCGGTTCTTTCACAACGTGAGACATTACCTTCAACTGATTTCCATACACACTATGAGTCACATACTCCCCCGTTATTTCCAACAGTTCCCCTTCTGTAATGTAATTAAAATTCCCCACACAGGTCACTTCTCCGTCATCATTTTCCAAATGAAACACTGTATATCCGTTTTCTGCATTCCGAAACACAATGTGACCTACATATCCCGTAACTTTTTCCACAGATCTTTCCTCTTTCCGTTATTGTTTTCCACAATATTTCGCTTTATATCCACATTATAACAGGGATGTGCCGTATTGCTCACATCCCTGCTCCTTCTCTCTCTTTGCCAAATCAGCTCTTCACGTCAGACTTCGCCCCGTCCGCTCATAAATTCAACAAATTGTCCTGTTCCGATCGCAACAACTTTCATCGGATCTTCCGCTGTCATCGTGTTAATGCCTGTCCTCTCCTCGATCAATTCCTCTAATCCGCGAAGCATAGAACCTCCGCCTGTCAAAACGATTCCACGGTCAAGTATATCTGCCGACAACTCCGGCGGAGTCTGCTCCAATACCGCTATCACAGCTTCAACAATCTGCCCGGTGGCTTCCCTCAAAGCCTCCTCTGTCTCCGAAGAAGTTACCGTAACAGTTTTCGGTAATCCTGTTACAAGGTTTCTTCCCCTAACCTCCATAGTCTCTTCCTCTACAAGAGGATATGTTGTTCCTATCTTTATCTTTATATCTTCCGCCGTTCTTTCACCGATCAGAAGATTATGTTTTTTACGCATATAACGGACGATTGCCTCATCAAAATCATCTCCCGCCACCTTAATCGATGTATTCACAACAGTGCCGCCCAGTGAGATTACCGCAATATCCGCAGTACCTCCGCCGATATCTACAATCATATTCCCACATGGCTTTGCAATATCAATTCCCGCGCCAATCGCGGCCGCTACAGGCTCTTCAATCAAGTGCACTTCCCGCGCACCTGCCGCATAAGTAGCCTCTTCTACCGCTTTCTTTTCCACTTCTGTGACACCACTGGGCACACAGATACTAATACGCGGTTTTTTGAATGTTCTCTTACCAAGCGACTTTCGGACAAAATATTTGATCATCTTTTCTGTCACTGTATAATCCGAAATCACGCCCTGCCTGAGAGGACGAACCGCAACGATATTCCCAGGCGTCCTTCCGAGCATCAGTCTCGCTTCTTCCCCGATCGCTTTGATTACATTCGTATCTCTGTCAAACGCGACAACTGATGGTTCTTTCAAAACGACTCCTTTGCCGCGGACATAGACAAGCACACTGGCTGTTCCCAGATCTATTCCGATATCTACCGACATATTCCATTCTCCCTTCTAAATCTTTATACTCTTTTCCCGCTGACATCTCCTCAAAAACGAAAATGTCTGTATCTCTCCCCAAACAGGTCTTATCATTCACATATTTCCAGACCGGATGATACCCCTGCATCCAATCTGCATTCTTTAGTATAATCGACTCAACAAAAAATGAAAACCCTTTTTTTTAATTACATGATACTTTTTACAACTTTTTTATAATTTTTATTGTAACAGTTCAGCCCTACAGTGTACGGAAAGCACAAAACATGCTCTCATGTTTTCGCTAACGGACATCTGTATGCGACAAGCGCACATTTATGAGCGAAACAGTGGCGCCGGCCACAATAAGCACACAGCGTGATTTTATGAATGGCGCAGACTGAACTGTTATTTTTTATAACTACAGTGTTTTCTACAGCATCTTCTTTATATACTTCCCTGTATAGGAATTTTCATTCTCTGCCACATCTTCCGGTGTTCCGTGTGCAACGACCGTACCACCGCGTTCTCCGCCTTCCGGACCGATATCAATAATGTAATCTGCTGTTTTTATAACATCCAGATTGTGTTCGATTACAATAACCGTATTTCCGTCATCTGTCAGACGCCGCAAGATCTCCGTCAATTTATGCACATCCGCAAAATGAAGTCCTGTCGTCGGCTCATCCAAAATATACACAGTTTTTCCTGTACTCCGTTTACTAAGTTCCGTTGCCAGCTTAATGCGCTGTGCTTCACCTCCGGACAATTCTGTAGAAGGCTGTCCGAGACGGATATAAGAAAGACCTACATCGTTCAATGTCTCTATCTTGCGCCTGATACTCGGAACATGAGCAAAAAATTCCAACGCCTCTTCCACTGTCATGTTGAGAATATCATAAATCGTTTTCCCTTTATATTTTACTTCCAAAGTCTCTCGATTATATCGCTTTCCCCCGCAAACTTCACACGGAACATATACATCAGGCAAAAAATGCATTTCGATTTTAAGAATGCCGTCTCCCGAGCACGCCTCGCAGCGTCCGCCTTTCACATTAAAACTAAACCGCCCTTTCTTATATCCGCGCGCTTTTGCATCCGGAGTTGCCGCAAACAAATCTCTTATCAGATCAAACACACCTGTATAGGTTGCCGGATTTGACCTTGGGGTTCGCCCGATCGGCGACTGATCGATATCAATCACCTTATCTACCTGATCTAACCCTTCTATTTTTTTATGTTTTCCCGGAATTGTTCTCGCGCGATTCAAATCACGTGCAAGCCTTTTATACAAAATTTCATTTACAAGAGAGCTTTTTCCCGAACCTGAAACTCCGGTAACACAAGTCATAACTCCAAGAGGAAATGACACATCGATATTTTTCAAGTTGTTTTCCCGGGCGCCGACCACCTTCAACCATCCCTTAGGCTGTCTGCGCTCTTGCGGAACCGGAATTTTGATCCTTCCCGATAAGTATGCGCCTGTAATCGAATTTTCATTTTTCATGATCTCTTTCGCATTTCCGACGGCAACAACCTCGCCTCCGTGTTCTCCCGCTCCCGGTCCTATATCTACAATATAATCCGCCTCCATCATTGTATCTTCGTCATGCTCTACGACTATCAGCGTATTTCCCAGATCACGAAGATGCTTTAATGTTGCAAGAAGCTTGTCATTATCCCGCTGATGAAGTCCTATACTTGGCTCATCCAAAATATATGCTACTCCCACAAGACCCGATCCGATCTGCGTTGCCAGACGTATTCTCTGCGCCTCACCGCCTGAAAGTGTTCCGGTAGCGCGGGCCAACGTCAAGTAATCAAGTCCCACATCCATAAGAAATTTGATCCGAGCTCTGATTTCTTTCAAAATCTGCCCTCCGATGAGCATCTGTGTTTCTCCTAATACAAGCTCTTCAAGAAAATTTTGCAATTTTCCGATAGACATCGACGTTACTTCTGCAATATTTTTTTCTCCGACGGTTACCGCCAAAGCTCCCGGTTTCAGACGTTGCCCGTGGCATGCCGAACACGGAGTTATGTTCATAAATGTCTCATATTCGGCTTTCATCGTCTCCGAACCGGTTTCTTTATATCTGCGCTCTACGTTTTTAATCAACCCTTCAAACGCAACATCATAAACGCCTTCGCCTCTCTGGCCTTTATAAAATACTTTCACCTCTTTCCCGTTTGTGCCATGAAGAATAATATCATGAATCTTCTTCGGATATTTTTCAAACGGTGTGTCCAGATCAAATTGATACTCTCTGCACAGCGCCTGAAGTATCGCATGAGTAAAACTTGATTTGTCTGTACAAGACTGCCACCCTAATACCGCTATTGCACCTTCATTAATCGACAATGACGGATCCGGAATCATCAAATCCTCTGAAAACTCCATCTTATATCCTAATCCATAACATGTCGGACATGCCCCAAAGGGATTATTAAATGAAAAACTTCTTGGTTCGATCTCTTCGATACTGATCCCACAATCCGGACAGGAAAAGCTCTGACTGAAATTCAACATCTCCCCGCCGATCACATCTACACTGAGCAAACCTTCCGATAAATGCAGAACACTTTCCACAGAATCTGTTAACCTCTTCTCAATCCCCTGTTTTACGATCAATCGGTCAACAATAATCTCAATATTATGTTTCAAGTTCTTGTCAAGAATAATCTCTTCCGTCAATTCGTACATATTTCCGTCTACACGTACACGCACATATCCGCTTTTCTTTGCTTTTTCCAATAATTTTGCATGTGTTCCTTTCCGGCCTCTTACGACCGGAGCAAGAAGCTGGATTTTCGTTCCTTCCGGCATTGACATAATTCGATCAACCATCTGATCGACTGTTTGCTTTGAAATTGCTTTTCCACATTTAGGACAATGAGGAATTCCGACTCTTGCATATAAAAGTCTGAAATAATCATAAATTTCAGTCACTGTTCCGACCGTAGATCTCGGATTGTGATTTGTCGACTTTTGATCAATGGAAATTGCAGGCGACAGTCCCTCTATGCTTTCCACATCCGGTTTCTCCATTTGCCCCAAAAACTGTCTTGCATAGGAAGATAATGATTCCATATATCTTCTCTGCCCTTCTGCATAAATCGTATCAAACGCGAGGGAAGATTTGCCCGAACCGCTCAATCCTGTAAGTACAACAAGTTCGTTCCGGGGAATGTCCACATCTATATTTTTAAGATTATTCTCATTCGCTCCCCTTATTTTGATATATTTCCGAACATCCATTTTCGTACTCATAATCCGTCTTTTTCCTCCCTGTAGTCATATTTTATTTTGTATTTTATCCTTCTATTTCATTCAACATTTTTTTCAATTCTGTCAACTTATCCCGCAATTCTGCCGCGCTTTCAAAATTCAGTTCTGCCGCCGCTTTCTTCATCTGTTTTGTAAGATCGGCAATCAGCTTTTTAAGTTCTTTTACGCTCATAGATTCCGGATCTTTTTCCAGTTTCAGCTCCTCTGCCGCAACTTTTTTAGAAATACTGATCAGGTCGCGTACTGATTTTTGAATCGTCTTTGGTGTGATACCATGCTCTTCATTATATTTCATCTGAATCTCACGACGCCGTTTTGTTTCATCGATCGCCAGCTGCATAGATTCCGTTATCTTATCCGCATACATAATAACATGCCCTTGTGCATTACGCGCCGCACGTCCTATTGTCTGTATCAATGACGTTTCCGAACGCAAAAATCCTTCCTTATCCGCATCCAATATCGCTACAAGCGTAATTTCCGGAATATCCAGACCTTCTCGCAAAAGATTGATTCCCACAAGCACATCAAATACATCTAAACGCATATCACGAATAATCTCTGTACGTTCCAGTGTATCCACATCCGAATGCAAATATTTCACACGAATTCCCACCTCACGCATATAATCCGTCAAATCTTCTGCCATCCGCTTTGTCAGAGTTGTTACGAGAACTTTATTCTTTTGGGAAATTTCTTTGTTTATTTCCCCGATCAGATCGTCTATCTGACCTTCTACAGGACGCACGACAACTTCCGGATCGAGCAGTCCGGTCGGACGAATCACCTGTTCCACACGGAGAAGCTCATGTTCTTCTTCATATACTCCCGGTGTTGCAGATACAAATAACGCCTGGTTGATCTTGCTCTCAAATTCTTCAAAGTTCAGCGGACGGTTATCCTTCGCAGACGGAAGACGAAATCCATAATCTACCAAGGTAGATTTTCTTGATTGATCTCCGTGATACATACCTCCGATCTGAGGAATGGTTTTATGCGATTCATCAATCATAATAATAAAATCATCCGGGAAATAATCTATCAATGTATATGGCGCCTGCCCGGGACTAAGTCCTGCCAAGTGCCGCGAATAGTTTTCGATTCCGGAACAAAATCCGGTTTCTTTCAACATTTCAATATCAAAATTTGTTCTCTCTGCAATTCTCTGCGCTTCCAAAAGTTTATCTGCATGTTTAAACTCCTTCACACGCTCATCCAGTTCTTTTTCTATATCATTTACAGCACGCTTTATGTTTTCTTTATCCACCACATAATGTGACGCCGGGAAAATCGCCACATGTGACAATTCGTCTTTGACCTCTCCTGTCAAAATATCAATTTCCGTAATCCGCTCAACTTCATCTCCGAAAAATTCGATACGAATCGCCACATCGCTCTCATACGCCGGTATGATCTCCACCACATCGCCGCGAACACGGAAAGTTCCGCGGTGAAAATCCATGTCATTACGGTCATACTGGATTTCTATCAATTTTGCCATAACCTCGTCTCTGTCTTTTGTCATGCCCGGGCGTAAAGAAATCACCATATTCTGATAATCTACAGGACTTCCCAAACCATAAATACACGATACACTGGCAACTATGATCACGTCCCGCCGTTCCGTCAATGCCATTGTGGCAGATAAGCGAAGCTTGTCAATCTCATCATTGATGGAAGAGTCTTTGGCAATGTATGTGTCCGAGGACGGAACATAAGCTTCCGGCTGGTAATAGTCGTAGTAGGATACAAAGTATTCTACCGCATTATTCGGGAAGAATTCTTTGAATTCTCCATATAGCTGCGCAGCCAGCGTTTTGTTGTGTGCGATTATGAGTGTTGGTTTATTTAATTGTTGTATGACGTTTGCCATTGTGAACGTCTTGCCAGAGCCTGTAACTCCCAGTAAAGTCTGGCATTGGTTTCCTTCTTGAAAGCCTTTTACAAGCTGGTCGATGGCCTGCGGCTGGTCGCCGGTCGGAGCATATTCTGATACTAATTCAAAATGATCCATAATTTCTCCTTTACTTTATTTCGAATTTCGATTTCAAATTCAATTCCTTTACAATTAAACTTATTCTCTTTCTCTATAGTTGCTGTAATAAAAATTGCCTTATTAATGAGCAAAACAAATAGCTTGCGGCTGATCGCCGGTAAGGGCGTATTCCGATACTAATCCAAAATGTTCCATAGTGAAATTTTCTCTTACTATGTCTAATATCAACCCAAAAATCCGTACATAACTTTGTGTACTTTTCCCCATCACTACTATTATCATGGTAACATGCTATCATAATTGCCGATATAAATCAAGAATATATCGAACATACATTCCCTTTGACATACATATTTTCTTTGTAAAAAAGATGCAGGACATCGCTTGCATCTTTTTCTCTCTATTTTATTATTTAATAATAATCTATCGCATAATTCAAATATTCTTATATAGCATATCTCTAAAAAACTCTCCTCTGAACATTAGTGCATAACTATAACCGATTAATCCTAATCTTGAAATCAATCGACTATGCATCAATCTTTATTCTTTATCATATCTTGCGTAATAGACTGCAATAGATTTTGTATTTATCTCTACTCATTTTGAATCGTCCACTAAGCAGGACCACGCTCACTATTTCTTTATCGTTTCCTATTTTATAATCATAATGATTACAAATTTAGGCAGGAAATCACCCATTTATAAAGTTTTCAAGAATTCAGATTTACTCATAATAGTTGCTAAGTCTTTTAAATCTCCTATCTCAAATCTAATATTTTTTCTTTCTTCTAATTCATCTACAATTAAATATCTATATTCATTTTGATACGAGAAAATTTCCTTTCTCTTTATAAATGACAAATCATCAAGACTATTTGTCATCAAATCCATAATTTTCATTTCATCTTTAATGCTCTCATCTCGATAATATAAAACGTCTCTGCTATAGAGCTGATATTTATTTTCTTTTGCCCCATTTTTTATTCTTTTATCAAATTCTAATTCATCCTCTATTTTTACAACATACTCTCCAAATTCAAACATCTCCTCTATTCTCGATGTACTATATTTGTTATTTAAATGATATAAACATAAGGCAAAATTCCTTTTCTGTTTATTAGCATCAATCGTAAAATTAACCCCTTTTCCTTGTGGCGTCTGATATTTTGTCGTATAATATTTACCTTCCATCTCATCATTTTTTCCAACACATTTTTTCTTTTCAATATACAAATATTCTTTTAGCCGTCCAAATTGTACTATTCCTGATATAAAAGAATCCGCACCTTTTTTATCTATAAATTTTAAAAATGCCATTGTTCTACCTTTCTGTATTTCCGATCTCTTTCATCTTCTTTATAGTCCCAACTTAAAAAAAATCACAAATTCCATTTGTTCGTCTAATATCATCTAATTCATTCCATCCCATTTTGTCCGCAAAATCCGTACCAAATATAAAGTCCTCATTTGCTTTACATACAGACTTCTTTATGTTGTTAATCATATTCCTTAACATAGTTCCTCCCCTTCCACAAACACCATTTTTTTCAACAATCCTGCCGCAGTTTTTTCCCCTCCTGTAAGGCACTCTTTATCTCCAAAAACCAAAAACGAATCTTTTGCCCGAGACACCGCAACATTCATAAGATCCGGTGCTCTGTTAATAAAATAACACCCATCTTCACTTCCATACACACTGGAAAACAAAATGACTTTTCGCTCCGCCCCTTGAAACGTATGTACAGTTCCAACATCAATAAACTTTGAATACTCCGGAAGTCTACGTTTTATAAGATTCTTTATCAAAAAACTTTGGCTCTTAAAAGGCGTGATAATCCCCAATACTCCTCTCTCCTCAATGCCATCTTTGTCGCTGTAGCATAATAAAATTTTTTCATATTTTTTCTGCAGCCACATTATAATAGCCTCAGCTTCTTCTCTGTTTCGTCTGCTTCCTCCGTATTTCTCTGATTTTGCGGTGGTAACCTGTCTGAATCCCATTACCGGAAGAAGCCCTCTTAATTCATTGTACTCAGCTGCATAAAAGGAACCCCTCTTAGGTTCCAATTTCCCCTCATATACCAGTTTGTTACAATATGTAATTATTTCATTATAACACCGGCGATGTTCACTTAAAAATAGCCCTCTTTTATATTTATTAAATTCACAGGATAGTGCAGCCATTTTCATAATACTGGATTGAGAACAATTTAAACCATTTTCTTCAAGCATACCGTATTCACCTTTATTTGCAATTACACCATTACTGATTGCCATTGCAATATCAAGAGCTCTTGCAGTTCCCCATACGGGCGGTATTTGTTCTTCATCCCCTACAATAACTGCTTTTTTAGCTAAGGAAAACGATGCGGCAGCAATCTCCGGAGATGTCTGTCCCGCTTCATCTACGACTAATAAATCTATATAGTTACACATAAAATAGTTCTTTTTATCATTTCCGTCATATGCCCAAAACTGTTTTGGAAGCATAAAAAATGTCATAACCATACACGGTGATATCATAGCAATCCGATGATACATATCATCCAGTATATTTTTAAATGTTTTTCCTTTTTGCTTCTCACTGACCGGATTATCTTCCTTCAACCAACGACTCTCATAATAATGTACTGCCAGCCAAAATTCTGCATATCTTACCCGATCCAATACATCGTTCAATTTACACAAGTCGAATTCATTTAACACACTGTCCTCCGGAACTGCAACATTATATTTTTCAAAGTTTTGATATCCTTCTTTTAAATGTTCCATCTTTATATCTATTTCTTTTTTTTGACTTTTTAATTTTTCTATTTTATCGTCTATACAAAGCTTCTGTTCCTGCAACTGACTTTTTTGCAAATCATTATCACATATTTTCTGCATATAAACTTTTTCTATCTCATCTATTGACATATCACGTCTTAAAAAGGATAATTCCGCTTGATTTACAAAGGAAAATGACCATCTTTGTATCTTGCTTTTAAAACAGAAAAACTTTTTTAATAATCGTACATACCACGGAAATTGCTGATAAGCTTTTCGCCATTCCTGCATCCTATTTAAAAACCATTGTGTAGTTTCCTGAATTTTTTCTATTTGATTTTGCAAATCATTTCTAATCGCTTCTTCTTTCCGTATGTTCTGCATTATCCTTTCTACATATGCTCCATACGATTCCCTACCGAGAACGCTTTTTATATTATCTAACATAGAGATACAATTTATTCTGTCTTTATTTACTTTCTCCAATTCCTTCCACAATATTTCTTCACATAACGCAAAATCAATACTTGCTGTCTCTCTTCGAAAATATTGATGAAATTCTTGTTTAAATAACCTTCCTGAGGAACGTCTATTTTCTTTTGACTCAAGTTCATCTACAAATCCACCCCCGCGTACCGTCGTATACTGATATCGTTTTTGGGCAGCTTCCTTTACTTTCCCATTGGAGGGAAAATAAACTGCAAAGCTATCTGTTCCAGTAATCCACTTATGTTCTAAATTAGAAATCCCAATCTCTGAAATCTGTCCAAAAGAATCAATAATATTTGTAACCGCCTGATTATTAGTGGATGCTGCAACAATAATCGGTGCCCTTTCCCTCTTCAATGCAGATTTTACATACATGTCTGCCACTACAGACTGCAAAAAAGTAGTCTTTCCTGTTCCCGGAGGTCCACTGACTGCCAAAAGATTTCCTTCTTTTATTTCTCCAAAATGGTTCATTGCCTCACGCTGAGATGGTGACAATGGATATGCCCCTCCCATTTGTCCGACATGAGCTTTCATTTTACTTATATCAGTATTTTTTATCAGCGGTTTTGAGGGCTCTATCTTTCCATTCGTTATTTTATCATACAAGGAATTAACAGTTCCCTTTATCAACGCATTATACAACTGCAAAATATAAAAAGAAGCATTAACTGTCGAATCCTGAAACAAATAATATCTGCCATCTGCTTTAAACAGTTCATTTCCATTTCTAATGTAGTTACTTTTAAATGGTATCTCTGCAACAAATTCATAGAGTTTGATCGCATATGCTAAATAATCCTGCCACGAATCCAACTGATATCTTTCGTTCGTAGTATGCTCCAAAAATTCATCATATTTCTCACCATCTCCTACAGCAAGCAAAGGATCCTCCATAGGTCTTAAATACTCCCGCGGTATCCAAGGTATTTTCCCTTCAACCGGCATACATAACTTTCCGGTACGGGTTACGCATAACGGCAAAAAGAAAAATGAAGTCATCTCTTCTATATTGTCTTCCATCTTTCCGCCATCCCGGAATTCCGTTGCTAATGTCTTTAATGCAATAATTACATTTTTTATCTTTAATTTTTCTTCATCATTATCGCTCTC
>OJQL01001160.1_pt1 | contig 22070 bp, 20 predicted proteins | sample 1598731 | NCBI WGS metagenome assembly OJQL01 (sample SAMN03922510, study PRJEB24848) | human gut metagenome | isolation source: stool sample | host: Homo sapiens | place: Germany | collected 2010-02
GAAACGGCCCGATCGGTACAGTGCGTCTTGCGTGGATGCCACAGTACACTCGTTTTGGAAACGAGCTGCGTCAGCAGGATCAGGAGATATAAAAAAGAAAAGGACAGGCACTTGTTGGAGAGCGCCTGTCCTTTTTCGGTATACAAATCCAATAAATTTACCGGTATGTGCAGTGTGCAATTAGAAATCGCAGAAATGCTATGTAAATCTTTTTTTGAATCTCAGTACCGGACTATTCTTCACACTTTCTCTTCGGGTCGCCTGTTGTTGGCGAATCAGGCTGTCCAGTTTACGGAAATGTTCTTCTTCCTGCCGTTCTTTCGCCTGGAAAAGAAAATCCATCTCACGTATGACATCTGCGGTGACCTGAGTGCTGATTTCTTTTTCTAATGCTTTGTTATTTTCAGTAACGACTTCAGTCAGCACTTCTCCGATGAGTGAACGTACATGTTCCAGCTGGGTTTCCGTGATGACTTCGACCGGAGTAGTGGTAGTGGCTGGTTTGCACTCAGATGTCAGGTCAGGTGCGGATGTTTTGGTAAGGGCATTCTTTTCCTTGTTTTCAGTGTGTCTCATTATCTGACGTGTAGATTTCAACTCTGGGATCAATGGCTTCAGATCGCGAAGCAGAACCCCTTCATTCTTAAGTTTTTTAATACAGCAAAAGAGCTGGATATCATCCTGGGTATAATATCGATGTCCCATCTCTGTGCGGCCGATCGGAATATGAAGTTCCTCTTCCCAGTACCTTAAGACATGGGATTCTACCTGAACTTTCTTGGCGGCTTCAGAGATCATAAATCTGGTTTCACCCATTGATTTTCTATCCTCCTGTTAGAATCATTGCGATTACTGTTCTGATTTCGCTACATTTATTATAGCATAGAGAAATTATGAAAGAAGTGCTAATCGTTCGTCAAATTATGGCAAAAAATGGTAATTGAAGAAAGGTATGGAATACAAGGAAAAAAGTTATAAAAAAGAAATCCTGCCGCATCTGAATCAATCAGACGGGCAGGACTTCTGCGTTTTGTGATCACTTAGCGCTTATAAATTATGCTTCAGAGATAGCGCCTGTAGGACAAGCAGCCTCACAAGCTCCGCAATCTACACAAGCATCAGCATCGATCTCATATTTGCCATCTCCTTCAGAAATAGCGCCTACTGGACATTCGCCTTCGCAAGTACCACAGCTTACACATTCATCACTAATTACGTGTGCCATTGTATGTACCCTCCTTTTTTGGATTACGATAGGTTTTTCCCTTTTCGTTATCCTCATTTTAATACAAGACGGGGAAATATACAAGAGTTCCTGATGTATTTATTTGAGTAATTTATAAGTTAGTCTTATAGAACTTATAAACATGAAAAATAGAAGATTTCTATCCTGAATTAGTAAAAAACGAAAATTCACGAGATTTTAAGAAATTATCTCTTCCATTTTTCAAGGATTCGTGTATCATAATGGATTGAGAGTTAAAAAGTAGAAAACATAGAGATAAAATTGTGTAAATGAAAAGAAGGAGAAAGTTATGCGGAAACGAAATGTAAGAGCAGCGATTGCGGCAGCACTTTGTATGACGGTACTTGCAGCCGGCTGCGGAAAGAAGGCAGATGATCCGGTTTTTACAGGGGATAAGACAGAAGCACCAGCATATCAGGCAAATCTGGATGCGATCAAATCTTCTGCATATGCATCGGCAGACAATCTGGATCTGGAACCGGGAACTTATATTTCTGTAATCGGAAGGGCATCTTCAACACCATATTGGAATCAGGTAAAGGCAGGGGTAGAGCAGGCAGCAACTGACTTGAATACAGCACTTGGCTATTCCGGAAATGATAAGGTGAAAGTATTATACAGTGCACCGGATGAGAATGATAATATCGATCAGCAGGTGAATATTCTGGATGAAGAGCTTGCACGTTATCCGGATGTGATCGCAATTTCCAGTGTAGATGCAAGCGCATGCTCCGTCCAGTTTGATCTTGCGAATGAGAATGGAATTCCGATCGTAGCATTTGATTCGGGAAACAGCTATCAGAATATCCAAAGTACTTGCAAAACGAATAATATAGAAGCGGCAACAACAGGAACAAAGAATTTCTGTGAGAAGATCGGTGACAGTGGGGAGATTCTGTTGCTTGTGCATGATACAGTATCAGATACGGCGAAAGAGCGTGAGGCAGGAATCAAAAATGAACTTGCAGAAAATCATCCGAATGTGACTGTTACAGAGACAATTTATCTGGATCAGCTGGAAATGTTGAAGAAACAGATTGTAGCTGAACAGGTCGGGGTAACACCAGAAGAACTGGCAGCCGCAGAAGCAGGAGAAAAGAAGGAAGAGACAACAGGAACAGGTGATGCTTCCGAGACAATTGCAGATGCAGCATCGAATGCGGCTTCTTCATCAGCAGACGAAAGTGCGAATGAGACAGCACAGGAAGTGGACAATGAATTGTCCGAGAAGATGCAGCAGGTCAACGATGGCGCGGCAAAGATGAGTGATGAAGATGCAATTCAATATTATATGGAGAAACATCCTGATTTAAAAGGATGTATTGCTACGAACGAGACAGTAACCCAGCTTGCAATTAAGACGCTGGATCAGCTTGATGCAGAAAAACATATTACATTAGTGGGGTTTGATGCAGGAAAAGAGCAGGTCAATGCATTGAAAGATGGAAAGGTGGATGGACTTATTGTGCAGAATCCTTTTGGAATGGGATATGCGACAGTAGTTGCAGCGGCACGTACAGTTCTTGAGATTGGAAATGAAGCTGAGGTCAACACAGGATATGTGTGGGTGACAGCAGACAATATGAATGACGATACGATAACACCGTTCCTTTACGAATAAGTTGAAAATAAGTCGAACAATTTCATAAAAGAAAAGAGCTTGTCAGGTAAAATAAAAACATCAGGATTTTATTACTTCTATATTTCTGAATTTCAGAATGAAGTATAAAACCTGATGTTTTTATTTTGTTCACGTTGTCCTTTAAGCTTTGCTTAAAGAAAAAATAAATTCAGTGCCAACCCCTTCTGTACTGATCACATTGATATGTTCATCGTGAGCCTGTATGATTTCTTTTACGATCGAAAGTCCAAGTCCGGTTCCTTTCTTATCCTTTCCACGGGAAAGATCTGATTTGTAGAAACGCTCCCAAATCTTATTGATTTCCTTTCTTGAGATTCCGATTCCATGATCTTTTACGGAAACAAAGATTTTATCATTTTTCGTTGTTACTTCTACTGTAATAGAAGAGTCATTCTCACTGAATTTAATCGCATTATCCAGAAGATTATAAAGAACCTGTTGGATTTTGCGTCGGTCCGCCATTACATTGATCTGTTCAGACAGTAGAAAGAGCTTAATGGATATATGCTTCTGAGTACAGACACCCTCGAAAGACTGGGCAGTATGTTTGATCATCTCCTGAATATCAAAGGAAGTCTTATTGAGCAGGAGCTCTTTTGTATCAAATTCGTTCAAAGTAAGAAGATCTGTTGTCAGGTCAGTCAGTCGTTCCGTTTCGAAGAGAATGATATTTAAGTATTTCTCATGAAGCTCTGGTGGGATTGTTCCGTCTGCCATTGCTTCTACATACCCCCTAATTGAAGTCAATGGGGAACGGAAATCGTGGGATACATTTGCTACGATCTTTTTCTGATAATCATCAGAATCCTTCAGTTGTGTAGCCATATAATTCAGTGATGCGGATAAATATCCGATCTCATCATGCCTGTTTACCGGAATCTCGTAATCCAGATTGCCCATGGCATATTGCTTCGCAGCTTCTGTGATCAGCAACAATGGTCGATGGACGAAGAAATGGAACCCGAGCAGGAAGATGAAGGACAACAGGAAAATAACTCCAAGAGAAATATAAACCGGAACCATCAGCGTGCGGCATCTTTCGTTGATCAGAGAGACCGGGCTGTGAATGATCAGATATCCCTTTGTATAAAATCCCTGTGTGACAGGAGCCATTACAGTAATCATATCTTCCTGAAAATAATTATGATAGGTTCCAATCATGTACTGGTTGCTCCCGATTTCGGCCGGATCAAAATTATTGACGGATTGTGGCGCAGTAGTATCCTTCAGATTGGCAGAGGTGATCATTGTACCATCTTTTTCAACAAACCACAGAGAAGAATTAAGATACGTCTTCATAGCAGATAACTGAGAATGAACAGCCCAGCTGGAAGATTCGTTTGAAAAATAGGAAGGCAGATAATTATCTGCAATCATGGTTGCTTCTCTGTATAATGTCTGCGAAGTATCTTTTTCCAGACGTTCGGTGATCAGTTCTGTGGTTAATGTTGCTGTTGTGAAAACACATAAAAACCCGAAAATAATATAAAGTACAATAAATTTTAAATGCAGAACGGCTTTCATAATTTCTCCCTAAGTACTCATCGGCCACCAGATGCTGTTTACAGTATCCAGGACCGATGATTTAAATCTATTTTGTCTCAAATTTGTAACCAATTCCCCATACAGTACTGATATTCCAGTGAGGGTGGTCTTTAATCTTTTCGCGCAGACGTTTAATATGAACATCAACGGTACGAGTGTCTCCGATATATTCATAGCCCCAGATACGGTCTAAGAGCTGCTCTCTTGTGAATACCTGATTCGGTGATGCAGCAAGACAATAAAGGAGTTCTAATTCTTTTGGCGGCATATCAACAGGATGTCCGTCACACACAACAGAGTAGTTTGTAAGATTGATCGTCAATCCGTCAAACTCTGCACATTTTGTTTTTTCAACAGAAGTATCATTCTGTTGTCCAACCTGATATCTTCTCAGGACAGCTCTTACGCGGGCAACCATTTCCTTAGGGTCAAATGGCTTCATGATATAATCATCCGCTCCGAGTTCCAGTCCGAGAACTTTGTCAAATACTTCACTTTTTGCAGAAAGCATGATGATCGGTGTGGCAGCTTTGGAACGAATCTCACGACAAACCTGATACCCGTCAATTCCCGGAAGCATCAGATCAAGAAGAATCAGATTTGGTTGATAGCTGTCAAAAGCTGCAAGCGCATCTTCTCCATCATATACTAATTTTGTATCAAAACATTCTTTTGTGAGATAAAGAGAAATCAGTTCAGCGATATTCTCATCATCATCTACGATTAGGATTTTCTGTTTTCCAAACATTCTTTTTCCCCCATTAACCATGATAAGGTAGTTGGTAACTGTTTAAAATAATTAGCCAAGTTCTACAATTGTTACACCTGCGTCACCTTCACCAAATTCGGCAAGGTGATAGGATTTTACATGTTTCTGACGACGCAGATATTCATGAATTCCCTTTCTGAGTGCTCCGGTTCCCTTTCCGTGAACTACACGGACAGTATTCAGGTGAGCGAGGATTGCGTCATCCAGGTATTTATCCAGCTCAGCAACGGCTTCATCAACAGTACGTCCGAGCAGATTGATCTCAGGCCGGACAGAAAGAGATTTTCCCATTTTGATTTTGCCTTTTGAAGTACGGTTCATTTTCTTCGGTGCATATGGAGAGACTTCCTCGATAATCTCCAGATCAGAAATGTTGACCTGGGAACTGAGGATTCCCATACGTACGGTAAGATTCCCTTTGGCATCAGGCAGAGAGCTTACGGTTCCTGTCAGGTTCATGCTGAGAACTTTGACAGATTCTCCGAGCTTGAAGTCAGATGCTTTATGCTCTTTCTTTGGTTTCTGTGCTTTCATTGCAGACGCAGATGCTGTATCTTTGATCTTCTTACGTAGCTTCTCGCGTTCCTTTTCCATCTCGGCAGCAGAAATGTTTTCCTTGCCGAATTTACGGAAATCCTTGATCGTCTTGTCTGCAATTTCTTTTGCTTCACGCAGAATGGCGTTTGCTTTTTCATTTGCCTCGCGTAAAATGCGGTCGCGCTGATCATCTAATTTCTCCTGGCGCTGTTTCGCCTGGGCTTTCAGGTCTTCCGCTTCTTTCTTCAATCGTGCGATTTCTTCCTGTTCCTTTTCAATCGTCCGTTTGCTTGTCTCAAGATCAGTAAGAAGATCTTCAAAGGAAACGTCCTGTTCACTGAGCCGTTTCTTTGCATCTTCAATAATATAATCCGGCAGACCTAATTTCCCGGAGATTGCAAATGCATTACTTTTACCAGGAATACCGATCAGCAGACGGTAAGTCGGACGAAGACTTTCTACATCGAATTCACAACAGGCATTCTCCACACCCGGAGTGGAAAGTGCATAGACTTTTAACTCGCTGTAGTGTGTGGTAGCCATTGTACGAATTCCTCTCTGGTGAAGATGGGACAGAATAGAAATTGCAAGTGCGGCACCTTCCGTCGGATCTGTACCGGCTCCAAGTTCATCAAAGAGAACCAGCGAACGTTCATCTACTTTCTTAAGGAAAGAGACAATATTGGTCATATGAGAAGAGAATGTACTAAGGCTCTGCTCAATACTCTGTTCATCTCCGATATCTGCATAAATCTGATGAAATACAGCCAGTTCACTGCGGTCTCCGGCAGGAATGTGAAGTCCGGACTGTCCCATCAGACAGAACAAGCCGACCGTTTTCAAAGAAACAGTTTTACCGCCGGTATTTGGTCCGGTGATGATCAGCAGTGTGAAGTCTTCTCCAAGTGTCACGGTGATCGGAACAACTTTTTTCGGATCGAGCAGTGGGTGACGTCCCTCACGGATACGGATGCGTCCCTCTTCATTCAGAAGCGGCCGGCTGGCGCGCATGGACATTGCCAGAGCACCTCGTGCAAAAATGAAGTCAAGATCCGTCAGAGAACGGTAATCCGCACGGATTTCCTCGATATATTGTGTGGCTTCTTCACTTAGATTCGCAAGAATCACCTGAATCTCTTCCTGCTCCTTTGCATAAAGTTCTTTTAAGTCATTGTTCAGTTTTACGATTGCCATAGGTTCAATAAAAAGAGTAGAACCTGTTGAAGACTGATCGTGAATGAGTCCCTGTACCTGTCCACGATATTCCGCTTTAACAGGTACACAATAGCGGTCTCCACGCATGGTAATGATTGCATCCTGCAGATAAGTGCGAAGGGAACCGTTGACCAGTGTAGTTAAAGTGGCGTGTACTTTGTCATTGATGTTATTAATGCTTCGACGAATTTGCTTCAGTGTGGAACTGGCATCATCACTGTATTCATCTTCGCCGATAATACAGCGGTCGATTTCATTTGAAAGTGGTGTCAGTGGTTCAAGCAGGTTAAAATATTCATCCAGGCAGTCGCAAGCGTCCTCTTGTGTATCATGTCTTCCGTAGGCCTTTACCCTGGCTGCATTTACAAGCAGGCGGGAAATACGGAGAAGTTCTGTGCTGCTGAGTGAGCCACCAATCTCCAGACGCTTCATGGACTCTTCAACCGGTGCAGCGTCACCAAACGAGATACGTCCTTTTTGCACGATTCGTGTATAAGCGGCAGCAGTCTGTTCCTGATAAGTGTTGATCTTATGAAGGTCGGTCATTGGCTTCAAACGACGGCAGAGCTGTCCTCCGCGGAAAGATGTCGCTTCCTTTTCAAGAAGAGCAATGATCTTATCATATTCCAGTTTAAATAATGTTTTTTGATTCATTTATTTTCCTCTGTCATTTCAACTTAATACTAATTTTTTAATCATGTAGCTGTTCACAATACATGTGAACAATAACTATTTCCGAGTCTTATTGTACCTTATTATTTCATTAAATAAAAGGCTTTTATAGATATTGAACAATCTATATGAATCAGTTATACTAAGTAATGGAAATGTCCGTGTCGGTTGATTTTGTAGTTGACACGGAAGTGAACAGTCACGAATGAGGTTCATGTCAATGTCAGAAAAGAAAAGTAATGGTCAGGTCTCGGAAGAGGGTCCTGACGGGAAAAATTTAGAACAGTCAGAGGAAAAGGAATCTTTTGCATTTCTTGAAGAGACGATAAAACCAAAGAAGATCAGCAGACAGCAAGGAATGAAACAGCTCATCCGGATTGCAATATGCGGACTGGTTTTAGGAGGTTCTGCATGCCTGGGATTCTTTGCATTGCGCCCGCTTGCACAGAAGTTGTTTCCAGAAAAGACACAAGTTGTGACAATTCAGGAGGACGATCAGTCAGGGGAAGATTCAGCAGAAGGTGACGACACGACAGAGCAGAATGACGCGCAGAATCAGCAGGAGATCAGTTATGTACAGATGATGTCCAAAGCATATGAGAAAGCACTGACAGCGAAGAAGAGTGTGGTATCTGTTACGAAAGGAGCAGAACAGGAGAACTGGAATGCAGAAGCGACCGGAATTGATGAGAGCGTATCTGGTGTGATCGTTGCGGATAACGGACCGGAGATACTGATTTTGTCCTATGCTTCGATCTGCGAAGATGCAAAAGAGTGGTGCGTTACATTTTCAGATAAATCGGAATATAAGGCAAGCCTGAAAAAAAAGGATAAAAATAGTGGATTTGCAATATTTGCGGTAGATAAAAAAAGCCTTTCAGATGCCACATGGAGTGCTTCAAGTGTAGCATCACTTGGCAATTCGAATCTGACAGAACAGGGTGATGTTATATTCGCACTGGGAAATATTTTCGGTTATGCCGGAGGAAGCGGTTACGGAATTGTCAGTTCGTCAAACTATAAAGAAATCGGACGCGACGGAGAGTATAGTGTGATTGCGACCGATATGAGCAGTGCATCCGATGGAACAGGTATTTTATTCAATCTGGATGGAGAAGTGATCGGAATGATTTCTTCTGATATTTGGAAAGACCGGGGAATACGTACTGCGAATGCTTATGCGATTTCAGATCTGAAGTTGGTTATCCAGCTGTTAGCGAACGGTGCAAGTGTACCTTATATCGGTGTGTCAGGAACAGCAGTGACAAGTGGAATTCAGGAAGAAGAGGGCATGCCGTCAGGAATCTATGTGATTGACGTGGCAGCAGATTCACCTGCAATGGCAGCGGGCATACAGAGTGGAGATGTGATCTGTTCTGTGAATGGAGAGAAAATTGTAAGCATGAGTGCTTACCGTAAACTGATGTTGACACTGAAAGTAGGAGATCAGATCAAAGTGGAAGGGAAACGCCGAGGATCTGAAGGATATGTAGATATTAAATTTGATGTTACGATTGAAAGTAAAGAATAACAAGTGAAAGAGGCAGAAAATGAGATTTATAGATGGATTATGCGAGGGAGAAACAATCAGGAATGTATATCTTTGTAAAGGAAAACGTTCCGCAGAGACAAGAAATGGAAAGCCGTATGATAATCTGATTCTTCAGGATAAAACAGGAACATTAGATGGAAAAGTATGGGATCCGAACTCCCAGGGAATCGCAGATTATGATGAGAAGGACTTTATCGAAGTTTTTGGAGATGTGATCAATTATAACGGAAATCTTCAGTTGAACATCCGTCAGATCAGAAAGGCGGAAGAGGGAGAATACAATCCGGCAGACTATATGCCGACAACAGATAAGAGTGTAGATGGAATGTACGAGGAACTGACAGCTTATATTCGTCAGATCTCTAACAAATATTTAAGACAGGTGTTGGAATTCTACTATATAAAAGATGAAGCGTTTATCAAAAAATTCAAGGCACATTCCGCAGCGAAGACAGTACATCACGGATTTTCCGGAGGATTGCTTGAGCATACACTCAGTGTAACTCGTATGTGTGATTATTTTGCAACAAGCTACTCTATTTTGAATAGAGATCTGCTCCTTAGCTCTGCAATTCTCCATGATATTGGAAAAGTGAAAGAACTTTCTGATTTTCCGGACAATGATTATACAGATGAGGGACAGCTGATCGGCCATATCGTGATCGGTGTCGAGATGATCGATGATGCGATTCGTTCTATCCCGGACTTTCCGGTGAAGCTTGCTCATGAACTCAAGCATTGTATCGTGGCACATCACGGTGAACTGGAATACGGTTCTCCAAAGAAACCGGCACTGGCAGAGGCAGTGGCACTGAATATGGCAGATTCAACAGATGCAAAGCTTCAGACATTGACAGAACTGTTTAAAGGAAAAACAGGAACAGAATGGCTTGGATATAACCGTCTGTTTGAGTCTAATTTAAGAAGAGCATCTGAGGATTAAATCTAACAATGAGAACAACAAGTGTCACTGTTTGCAGAATCTATGTGAGCAGTGGCTATTTGTATGATACAAGGGTCAAAAGGTCATGCGTTTCTTGCTTGCATGAAAAAGCATGACTTATTGACCCGCAAAACACCGAAAAGTAGCCATTTTTCGTAGAAAAATGAGCGGATTTGAGGTGTTTTAGGATTGCGAGAGCATGAAATGCGAAGCAATCCGTGTATCATAGGGGTCAAAATACCTTTTGACCCCAACATCTTTGTATAATTAAGAGTAAAATAGAAGAGAGAAAAGAATGAACAAGAATGATATTGTAACAGTTGAAATAACAGATATCGGAGTGAGCGGGGAAGGAATTGGCCATGTGGATGGCTACACGCTCTTTATCAAAGACGCAGTGATCGGTGATGTGGTTGAAGTGAAAGTCATGAAGGCAAAGAAGAATTACGGCTATGCCAGATTGATGAAAGTCATCACACCGTCAGAATATCGCATAGAACCAAAGTGTGCATTTGCCAGAAGATGCGGAGGCTGCCAGATCCAGGAAATGTCTTATGATCGTCAGCTTGTGTTTAAAGACCAGAAGATTCGTGGCAATCTGGAACGAATCGGTGGGTTCACAAAAGACCAGATCGATACAGTGATGCAGCCGGTTGTTGGAATGGAGCATCCGTTTGGTTATCGTAATAAAGCACAGTTCCCGTTCGGAACGGACAAAGAAGGCAATCCGATCACGGGATTCTATGCCGGAAGAACACATGATATCATTGCAAACACAGATTGCGCTCTTGGCGTAGAGAAGAACAAAGAGATTCTCGAGATCATTTTACAATATATGCGTGAAAATAAGATCAAATCGTATGACGAGAAGACTGGAAAAGGTCTGATCCGGCATGCATTGATCCGCTATGGATTCAAGACAAAAGAAATTATGGTCTGTCTTGTGGTCAACGGAAAGAAACTTCCGAAAGCAGAGCGTCTGATTGAAAAGCTTATTCAGATTGAGGGCATGACAAGTATCACGATCAGTCCGAATACACGAAGAGATAATGTAATTATGGGAGATTCCTATGAAATTCTCTGGGGACAGGGATATATTACAGATTATATCGGAAATGTAAAATATCAGATTTCCCCATTATCATTCTATCAGGTAAACCCGGTACAAACAGAGAAACTATACGGACTTGCACTTGAGTATGCAGACCTCAAAGGTGATGAAACCGTGTGGGATCTGTACTGCGGAATCGGAACGATTTCCCTCTTCCTTGCCCAGAAGGCAAAACAGGTTTACGGAGTTGAGATTGTGCCGCAGGCAATCGATGATGCCAAAGAAAATGCAAAGATCAATGCGATTGATAACGCAGAATTTTTCGTCGGGAAGGCAGAAGAAGTTCTGCCGGAATATTATGCAGAGTATGAGCGAGGGCATAATGGCGAGACAGCTCATGCAGACGTGATCGTTGTGGATCCACCGAGAAAGGGCTGTGACGAGACACTGCTGGAGACGATCGTGAAGATGCAGCCGGAGAAGGTTGTGTATGTAAGCTGTGACAGTGCGACATTGGCGAGAGATCTGAAGTATCTGTGTGCGAATGGATACGAGATCAAGATGTGTAGAGGTGTGGATCAGTTCCCACAGAGTGTGCATGTGGAGACATGTGTTTTATTGTCCAAACTAGGACAATAGTTGGATGATTCGATGACTGGAAAGTAAAGAATTATTATATAAGTCAACGAATACAATGTATTCGTAATATGGCAGAAGAGATTGTGTTAAATGAATTGATTTACAGGTAAACAAAGAGCTGAACAGGTAGGAAGAAAAATCCTATTTGTTCAGCTTTGGTGTTTATAAGGGGGCAAAGAAGAAGCATATTACAATTCTACTGCTAGTCGATTGATTTATGCATACTCCCATTATAATATGTGTGCAGGAGGTGAATATATGTATCAAATTAGTAATGAAAAATTCGGTTTATTTGTAACCGAATTAAGAAAGGAAAAGAATTTAACTCAAAAGGATTTGGCTGAAAAATTATATGTATCAGATAAAACAGTTAGCAAATGGGAACGTGGTCTTAGTATGCCCAATGTCGTATTACTCATACCAATAGCTGATATATTAGAGGTTACCGTTACAGAATTGTTACGTGGAGAAAAAATAGATACACAGAAAAATATTGATAGAAAAGAAATCGAGGAATTGGTAGTAGGTTCTCTCGATATGGCTGTTAGGGATTCTATTCATCAACATAGAAAAAACTGGATATTAGCATATTTGTTATGCCTTTTTATATCTATTACAGAAATTATTATCTTAGTTGTATCTGGAAGTTCATTAGCTGAGATGAAAGGGGATATATTGCTGGTTACAGGGGTAATGCTTTTATTTGGTGCATGGTTTTGTTTCTTTGCAAAAGACATATTACCAACATATTATGATGCCAACAAGATAAATTATGTTTCACAAGGAATTTTTAGAATACATCTAGTTGGTTTATCTTTTAACAATGGAAATTGGATATACATCTGCACAACTTTAAAAATATGGACACTTGCAACGGTTGTTTTATATCCTCTTGCAGGTATTATAATAATCAATTGCTTCAATATAGCTTTATGGAATATTTTGAATAAAATTTTCTTAATTATGATATTAGGTGGTATGGTAGTTTCGATTTACATTATCGGGAAAAAATACGAATAATTAAATTACCTGTTATCGTTGTGGATAGTACTAATTTACAACATTCTTCATGGGAAATATGGAATGCAGCAGAAGAGATTGTATTAAGAGAATTACCGTATATTTAAAGCATGGGGGGCTGTTGCAAAATAGATTGATTACTCATCTATTTTGCAACAGCCCCTTAAATTTATGGTTAAGAATAAAGTGGTTTTAAAAGAAAAAGATGCTCGGAGTAATCTGGCAAATTTTATCGGAGAGAAGAAATACAAAAATATCTGTTGAAAGAAAAGTTGTTGCATGATATTATAACCGTAAATACGGAATTAAGATATGAAAATGCGGATAAATGAAATGCAGGTGGAGAAAAAGATGATTATCAGTGAAAGAATTTTTTATGTGATGGAGCAGAAGAATATAACGCAGTTGGAACTCTCAAGAAGAACTGGAATTGCAACGAGTAACATCAGTGATTGGAAAAAGAAAAAGACAAATCCAAAAGCGGATTGTTTGCTTTCAATATGTGATGCATTAGAAATTACTCCTGATCAACTTTTAACGGGAAAAGGAATTGATCCGGAATATAAAGATGCAGATATGGATTATGAAGTTACTAAAGCGGATATTAGAATTTTGAAACAGATTCACAGCCTTGGAGATGAGCAGTATAAAAGATTGATGGCGTATATGAAAGCATTGCAGAAGCTGGAGCAGATGGAGCGTATAGTGGAGGACTAACCTGTGAAATCACAAATTGTGACTTCACGATAAAGGAACGACGTAAGAAGCTTATAGAAATTGTAACCGATTTGTTTGGAGGAAGAATGGAAGAAACAAAAGAATTGATTACTACAGATGATATTCGTAGTAAAGTGTATATAATTCGTGGACAGCAGGTAATGCTAGATAAAGATTTGGCAGAAATTTATGGCTATGAAGTAAAAAAGTTAAATCAACAAGTAAAAAGAAATATAGAAAGATTTCCAGAAGATTTTATGTTTCGGCTATCTAATAGTGAAATTGATTCCGTGAGGTCACAAATTGTGACCTCACGGAAAAAGGATTTTTTTGCTGGGCAGGAAGGCGGACGTAGATATTTACCATACGCATTTACAGAGCAAGGAATTTATATGCTTGCAACAGTTCTTCGTGGAGAATTGGCGGAACAACAGAGTATATTTATTATGCGTACTTTCAGAGAGATGCGTCACTATATTAGGCAGAATCAGCAGTTTGTTACTAGAAATGAAATGGATCTTTTAACAGCAAAGGTTGGAACGATAACGGAGAGGCAGGATCGAATGGAGAATAAGGTAGATTCAATTCAAAAAGATGTGACTACCTTAGCAGATAATTTTATTACTGATAAAGACAAGAAGAATTTTGTGATTTATAAAGGCCAAAAGTTAGAGGCTGACATTGCTTACATAGAAATCTATCAGCAAGCAAAGAAATCAATCTATGTTGTGGATGATTATATGAATGCAAAGTCATTACAACATCTTTCTCAGAAGGCTGAGGGTGTGGAGGTTGTTTTGTTTACAGAAAATGGAAAAGGTGGGAAGGGATTTCTTACAAAATCTTTGGTGACAGATTTTCAAAATGAATATCCGGCTCTTCGGATTAAGCCTAATCCCGATTGTCATGACAGGTTAATTGTACTTGATTATGGTGAGGAGACAGAACTGGTTTATCACTGCGGAGCATCTAGTAAAGATGCAGGGAAGAAACTTTGTGCAATTAATCAAATTACAGAAACTTCAATTATTCATCCGGTGATAGATAGATTACTTTTGTTGCCGGATAAACCAATATAACTTATATCCGATTGGTACAATAGAAGATTATACAGTATAAAAATTTGTAAGAATAAAAACAGAATAAAGAAGAAAAAACAGCATAGAATACTTCTGAGCAGATATGGCTAAGAATGTTTTAGCGTATTGACGGGACATTTAAAATGACGTATATTAAGTTCAGTAATCGTTCTGTAGAAACTTGCGAAGCCTACAGGCGGGGGAGAGCTTGCAGGTCTCTCCCTCTTTTGTTTTAAGGAAAATGATATGCAGACACCGAAAAATCCTCTTTTTTTAGCGACCAGGTTTCCAGGATGAAAATTTGAACCGTTGAATCAGCAGAAGATGGAGCAGTTTCTATCTGTTCTCACTAAGTATACTATGATAGTGAACCCATGAAAGAACAAAAAAGATAAAGAATAACCAATACGATGAAGGGTTTCCAATTATCCTCAAAAATCACTTTAATCAATGCATTGATTATAATTAAACAAATTAATTCAAGCATCTTGGAAGCTCCTTTCGTGGTTGACTTTTTGACCAAATGCCAGGAACAAGAAAATCCAAACAAATTAAATTCTCTTCGTTCAGATATATTTCTGATTTTACAGGCTGTGGACAGTTAATAGATGACAAGGCAAGGTGCGTATCAGCAAGTGTAAGCATAATGCGAATTTCCATTGTGATGGAATCAATCTCTATTTCACAGGAGATACCATTATATTGATTTGCAATTTTATTAATATAATCACATTGAGATTTTAGACGAGACTGTTTTAATGAGTTTTCAATAAATAAAGGTGAGAATTGGGTTGATGCTTCATCAGTTACTAGTCTCACGATATTAAAACAATTAAAATATTCCATTATTTGATACCTTCCTTTCGTTATCTGCCGCCATGTACACTATGACGATGACCTTTAGTTGCTGGATATCTTCCCAGTGTCGAAAGCCAGCCAGCATACGGATCTCTTTCGCATCTGCGTTTTTTCCTGCAAGCTACGCATCTTTTGGGAAGACGCATTCTTGACTCGGTTTTCTGAATAAATTCTTCTAGATCAATCATGAATTCATCCCCGCAGTCAACACATGTTTCAATTCTGACAATAAATTTGCCGTTTACCTTTTGCATTTTAAGTTCCTCCTTAGAATTTTATTTACTTATAGCCACAAAGGGAGTACCCTCACACTCTTAACCGTAACCCACCAGTCAAAACCAGTGAAGCGGTTGCAGTTCGTGTTCCTACACTCTTAACCGTAACCCACCGACAAAACCAGTGAAGCGGTTGCGGTTTGCGTTTCTACACTTACAACCGTAACCCAGTAACAAACCAGTGAAACGGTTTTGGTTTGTGTTCCCACACCTTTAACCGTTCCCCAGTAACAAGCCAGTTGAACGGTTGTGGTTCGTGTTTCCACACCTACAACCGTAAACCAGTAACAAACCAGTTGAACGGTTGTAGCTCGTGTTCCTACACCTTTAACCGTAACCCACGGGGAAACCCTTGTAATCCTGTCGGTTGTGAGTTCCCACACTCTTAACCGTTCCCCTACGGGAAGTCGTGTGTTCACATTTACAACCGTAACCCACTAGGAATATTAAATTTGTAGGTTATGATTTTCTATTTTTGAAAAAAATGATTAAAAAACTATTGACATTTTGTTACTGGAAAGACAGCAAAATCTATTCTGATTAGCTGTGGTGCGAGGTTGGCGCCATTTGACATCAAGGAGCTGCGTGACCTGACTGCTTATGATGAACTGGAGTTTGATACATTGGGGGAGAAAAGACAGCACTGTTTGTCATTATCTCCGATACCGATGCCACATTCAATTTTATTGTAAGTATCATGTATTCGCAGTTATTCAATCTGCTCTGTGACAAGGCAGATGATGTATATAACGGGAGACTGCCGATCCACGTCCGGCGCTTACTGGATGAGTTTGCGAATATTTGGCAGATTCCACAGTTTGAGAAGCTGATTGCTACTATCCGTAGCCGGGAAATATCAGCTTCTATTATTTTGCAGTCAAAGTCACAGCTAAAGGCTCTGTATAAGGATAATGCATCAACCATTAAAGGAAACTGCGACACAACCCTGTTTTTGGGAGGAAAAGAGAAAGATACTCTGAAAGATCTGGCAGAAATTCTTGGGAAAGAAACGATTGACCTTTACAATACCTCAGATACAAGGGGAACGAGCCAGTCCTACGGTCTGAATTACCAAAAGACCGGAAAGGAACTGATGAGCCAGGACGAAATTGCGGTCATGGATGGTAGCAAGTGTATCATGCAGCGTAGGGGCGTGAGACCTTTTTTCTCAGATAAGTTTGATATAATGAAGCATAAGCAGTACCCGCTGTTATCCGATTATGACAAAAAGAATGAGTTTGACATTGAAAAATACGTCAAGAACCGCAACAGACTCCGCTTTAAGAGGAATGATGTGGTGGATGAGGTATGCGATGTCGGAGAAATCACAGCTTAACTTCTGGACATTGTGACCAGAAGTTGTTTTACAACTGAATATGGAACTTATGATATGGGAGCTTTTCTAAAAATTATAATTCAGAGAAGCTCCCTTTTTATTTTTTGAAAAAGGAGACAAACAAATGGGCTTTTTTACAACATCAGTAACAGGACTTAAAACAGTAGTAACCGCAATCGGCGCAGGTGTCGGCGTATGGGGAGTTATCAATCTTTTGGAAGGATATGGTAACAATAATCCCGGTGCAAATGCTCATGTACGGTAAGGAAGCAAGCAACCGAAAACAAGAGATAGACCGCCAGCACTACACTATTCCGAACCAAAGACCAAAAGATAAGCATTGTGGGAAAATCTAAACTTTTGGATTTTCCTACAATGCCGACTACGGCGGAATCCTTCCCACTCCTTATATCTTTATTTCCGTATACATTGAATTTGTATTTAGTAAATGCTATAATGTCCCTATTCAAATTATAAATGTGTTGAATTAGTTACATGTACATATTTTTTGTGCCGCATAAATACCCTGTTGAGGTTGTCGTTCTTTGTCCAGATGTGGAAACAATAAAAGGAAGGGAACGATACAGGGAGAAAACAGGCTATTCCGGCTTTACGGTTGAAACCTTATACGATACATTTATGCAGACAACACCACGGATCGGCTTTTGGCTGGACAATTCCAACCAAACACCACAGCAGACAGCAGAAACCATTCTGAACGCCAGAAAGTCGGTATGATTGTTACATATAAGGGGAAGAAAAATTTCTTTTAGGTACTTTCTTTCCTAAAACTAATGTGATATAATAGCATCATTCCAAAAAAGGAGTAAAAAATATGCGGCAAGGTATTCTTAAATAAAACTATAATCAAATAGTGGGAACAAAGGATTATGATAGCTCCTTTTGTAGGGGCTTAGTTTTTTGTACCCAATTTAAGAATACTTTTGCCTTATCAATTTTGACATATCCCCAAAAACAGCAATCACAAACAGGTGTATGCTGTATATGTGTATGTCCGCAACTTATAATCCCCAGTGGTAAAAGTATTTTACTGCTGGGGATTTTTATGCCCTTTGGGGCTGTAAAGGGAGGACAATCACATGAAAATAATCAATATTGGAATTCTCGCCCATGTAGACGCAGGAAAAACAACATTGACGGAAAGCCTGCTGTACACCAGTGGAGCGATTGCGGAACAAGGAAACGTGGATAAAGGAACTACAAGAACAGACACTATGATTTTGGAACGGCAGCGCGGAATTACCATTCAGACAGCGGTTACTTCTTTTTGCTGGAATGATTATAAAATCAATATCGTGGACACTCCCGGTCATATGGATTTTTTAACCGAAGCATACCGCTCTTTATCTGTCCTTGACGGAGCTGTTTTAGTCATTTCGGCAAAAGACGGCGTACAGGCACAAACCCGTATATTATTCCATGCGCTTCAGAAAATGGACATTCCGACAATTATCTTTATAAATAAGATAGACCAAAATGGGATCGACCTGCGGCGTGTTTACCAAAGCATTAAAGATAAACTTACCAGTGATATGATTGTCATGCAGGAGGTTTCCCTGTCGCCAAAGATAACCATGACCGATATTTCTGATTTGGACAAATGGGATATGATTATTTCCGGAAGCGATGAACTATTAGAACGATATGTTGCAGAGGATTCTTTGGATATACAGGAATTACAATATGAAAAGTGCAAAAGAACCAGATGCTGCTCTTTGTTTCCTGTTTATCATGGGAGTGCAAAAGACAATTTAGGAACAGAAAAACTGATTGAAGCGATTACAGAAACTTTCATTACAGAAACAGACGATATTCAGTCTGAATTATGTGGATATGTTTTTAAGGTTGAGTATACAGAGCGGAAAAAACGGCTTTCTTATTTACGCCTGTATCATGGGACGCTCCATTTACGGGATACCCTGCTGCTGTCAAAAAAGGAAAAAATAAAGATTACAGAAATGTGTATTCCGTCAAATGGTGAAATCGTCCCGGTTGACCATGCCTGTCCGGGAGAAATTGTTATTTTAGCTGATGATACTTTGAAACTGAACGACATTCTGGGAAATGAAAAACTCCTGCCTCACAAAACACGGATTGATAATCCCATGCCATTACTTCGGACAACGGTAGAGCCGCAAAAGCCGGAGCAAAGGGAAGCCCTGTTAAATGCCCTCACAGAGATTGCTGATACAGACCCTCTTTTGCATTTTGACATTGATACTGTTACACATGAGATTATATTATCTTTTTTGGGAAAAGTACAGTTAGAAGTTATTTGTTCGCTATTAGAAGAAAAATATCATGTGGGCGTGGCTATGAAAGAGCCTTCGGTTATTTATCTGGAAAGACCGCAAAAAAAAGCGAGCTACACGATTCATATTGAAGTGCCGCCGAATCCGTTTTGGGCATCTATTGGTTTGACTGTAACACCGCTTCCTGTTGGAAGCGGAACACAATATAAAAGCGAGGTATCTCTCGGCTATTTAAACCAAAGTTTTCAAAATGCCGTCATGGAGGGTGTGCGTTATGGAATGGAGCAGGGCTTATATGGCTGGGGAGTGACAGACTGCCAAATTTGTTTTGATTATGGAGTTTATTACAGCCCGGTCAGCACCCCCGCTGATTTTCGTTTTCTTGCGCCTGTCGTGTTGGAGCAGGCATTGAAAAAAGCAGGAACACAACTGTTGGAACCATACCTTTCCTTTACCCTTTTTGCACCGCAGGAATATCTTTCACGGGCTTATAATGACGCACCAAAGTATTGCGCAATCATTGAATCAACCAGACTTGAAAAAGATGAAGTTATTTTTAAGGGGGAAATCCCTGCCCGTTGTATTGGTGAATATAGAAATGATTTGAATTTTTATACAAATGGAAGAAGTGTCTGCATTACAGAATTAAAAGGGTATCAGGAAACTTCCGGCGAGCCTGTGTTTCAGCCACGCCGCCCGAACAGCCGTTTAGACAAGATCCGGCATATGTTTCAGAAGATAATGTAACATCTTGCGCAATGCAAACGTTCATTGCTGGCTATTGCGAAATATCATTGATAAAATCAGCATCAGAGAGGAGGAACCATTTTGAACCAGAAACAGACGGATATTACAACAGGAAAGCAAATACGTCATCTGCGAACACAATCGGGAATGACACAGGAAGAACTGGCTGGGAAATTGAATGTTACCCGGCAGGCGCTATCGAATTGGGAGAGAGATGTTAATGAACCCGATTTAAATACGTTGAAAAAAATTTGTTTTCTTTTTGGAGTCCACATGGACGATTTTGCGAAGGAGGTAATAACAAAAATGGAAACATGTGAAAAAAAGAGAAACGACAATTTAATAAGTATGATATGGCAATTGGACTTTTTTATGGTGTCGGGATATTTCTTGGCATTGGTATTTTCTTTGTTGGCGGTTTTATGACAATGTCGGGTGCAGGGTGGGGAGCATCACTATTTGGCGGTGGCTGTTTTTCTCTTGTATTTGGCTTGATATGCCATGCAGTTATTACATTGAGAAGAAATGACAAATGATGACATATCCTGCTTTCTATACTTTTCGGTAATACCGAGTAAAAAAAGCCGCTGCTTTTGGCTTTCCAATAGCGGCGGCTTAATGCAAGCGGCGGCAAAGGGAAATATCCTTTGAATACCTTACAGAAGAAAAGTTTTGCAGCATTATAAAAATAAAAGCCTATACCATTTTGGAAAGAAAAGATACATAATAGTCAAGACGGCAACAATCAGAAGTTATGGAGGGTAACAATGGAATATAGTAAGGAAGATTTAATGGAAGCAAAAAGGCAAATTTTGGGAGTGGGAGAGAACATGGGAACAGAGGAAAGCAAAAAGATCTGGGAGAAAAACGCACAATTTTGGGATGATGCAATGGGTGACGAATCCAATGAATTTCACAGAGAGGTAGTACGTCCCAAAGTAACGGAACTTCTCTCTCCTGATCCTTCGGATTACATTTTGGATATTGCGTGCGGCAATGGAAATTATTCTTCGTATCTTGCACAGAGAGGCGCTTCGGTCGTCGCTTTTGATTACAGCAAAAAAATGATAGAATTGGCTAAAAGACGGCGATCACAATATGCAAAACAAATTGAGTTTTGCGTAGCGGATGCGACCAATAGAGAAAGCTTATTAGGATTAAAAAGAAATCGAGCCTTTACGAAAGCAGTTTCTAATATGGCAATTATGGATATTACGGATATTGAACCGCTTTTTATGGCTGTTTATGAACTATTGGAGGAAAACGGGATTTTTGTCTTTGCAACGCAGCACCCTTGTTTTATCACATTGACTGAAAAATATATGACACCGCACAGTTACTATGATATAGCGATCGAAGGGCAGCCGGAGGAGCAGATTTATTATCATCGTTCCATACAAGATATTTTTAACCTTTGTTTCAGAGCTGGATTTGTCATTGATGGATTTTATGAAGAATGTTTCAAAAACAATAAAGAAATTCCTATGGTAATGATAGTAAGGCTTAAAAAGGTAAAACGTGATAGCTTAAAATAAATTCAAGTTTGCCGGATAAATAGCAAACCCGGCCGAGCCAGTCAACGGTCAAGATGAACGGGCTTCGCCCGCCGTTGACAGCCCCGCCCGGTTTTGCAGTTAGGCAGTCAAGGAGCGACAGCCTAAAGTGCTGCCGCCCCTTACTATCATAAAAAGCAACTACTAACCAGCCACAGCCCTTTTGGGAGGAAAGGGGGATTTTCCATGACCTGTACAGAAGAATATCGGGAACATATCGAGTACACTTTCCATGCCTTTTGCAAAGTCGTTATCCGAAATGCAACGATCAACGCAGCGAGGACACGGAGCAGGAAGCACAAAAGAGAAATATCCCTTGAATACCTCACAGACGAAAAGCACTACCCTTTAGGCACGACAGATGAATATTTCCAAGCCCCGGAGCCGGACGAGGAATACAT
>OJQL01001168.1_pt1 | contig 21945 bp, 18 predicted proteins | sample 1598731 | NCBI WGS metagenome assembly OJQL01 (sample SAMN03922510, study PRJEB24848) | human gut metagenome | isolation source: stool sample | host: Homo sapiens | place: Germany | collected 2010-02
AAAGCGACATGCGGATGGTTTTGGTGCTACCTTTTGACACCAAAAGGTAGCTACACCCCGCAGACGAAGACCGCGGTTGACCGCCGACCGAAAAGCGGTAATAATCCCGAATCGCCCGACGATTCGTCAGTCACCTCCAGGGAGAGGCTGAAATGGCAAAGCGAATGCCAGGGCTGCCCGAAGGAAAGGTGCAGAAAAGCACATGGCCGCAAGCGGCGATACCTATTTGTGGGGATTGCAGATGTCGCCGCAAAATCGTATCTTTGGGCGCAAAAATACAGTAGAAAAAATGCGCTTATCCGAACTGAAGACCGGCGAATCGGCGACGATTGTCAAGGTGACGGGCCACGGAGGTTTCCGCCGCCGCATCATGGAGATGGGTTTTGTCCGCGGACAGCGGGTCGAAGTGATTCTGAACGCCCCCCTGAAGGACCCGATCGAGTATAAAATCATGGGCTACGACATCTCGCTGCGACGCAGCGAGGCCGATATGGTCGTCGTGCTCACCGACGACGAAGCCGGGGAGTACCTCGCGCGGCGCGAACACCACCGCCATCACCGCCACGCACACTCCGGGGAGTGCGGATGCCCCACGGCGGAGACTGCGCCCGCGGAAATCCGGACGGAGGAGTTCGGCGCGACGGAATCCGGCGAGGCATGCTGCGCGAGCATCGACGAGGTCGTGGCACGCCACACCCGCACCATCGCCGTCGCGCTGGTGGGCAACCCCAACAGCGGCAAGACCTCGCTTTTCAACGCCATATCGGGCGGCCACGAGCATGTGGGCAATTACAGCGGCGTGACCGTCGGGGCCAAGATCGGCCACCGCATCTACCGCGGCTACCGTTTCGAAGTCACCGACCTGCCCGGAACCTACGCCCTCTCGGCCTACACGCCCGAGGAGCGTTACGTGCGCCACCACCTCGCCACGAAGACCCCCGACGTGGTGATAAACTCCGTAGTGGCCTCAAATTTAGAGCGTAACCTCTACTTAACTACTGAACTGATCGATATAAACCCGCGCATGGTCGTGGCACTCAACATGTTCGACGAGTTGCAGGACAGCGGTGCGAAACTCGATTACGACAGCCTGGGCCGCATGCTGGGCGTGCCGATGGTTCCCGTCGAGGCGCGCAACAACCGCGGCATAGAGGCCCTGCTGGACACGGTGATCGACGTTTACGAGAACCGCGACGAGCGCGTGCGGCACATCCATATCAACATGGGACCCGTGATCGACGAGGGGCTGCGCAAGCTCAACGGCGACATGAGCGCCTTCCGCGACGAACTCCCGAAGGCCTTTCCGCCCCGCTACTACGCGATGAAGATGCTCGAAGGCGACAGGCAGGCCGAGGAGAGCCTCCGCGGCTGCGAGCGTTATCCCATATGGGCCGAGATTCGCGACCGCGAGGCCCGGCGCATCGCCGAGGCGCTGGGCGAGGACGTCGAGACGGCCTTCGCCAACCAGAAATACGGATTCATCCAGGGGGCGCTGAAGGAGACCTTCACCCCCGGACGGCGCGAGGAGGTCACGACGACGGCCGTGATCGACACCTTCGTGACGCACAAACTGTGGGGATTCCCGATCTTCTTCGCGCTGATGTGGCTCATGTTCTGGTGCACGTTCAGCCTCGGAGCCTACCCGCAGGAGTGGATCGACGCGCTGGTGGGATGGATCGGCGGCACGGTGGACGCGCTGCTGCCCGCGGGTCCGCTCCGCGACCTGCTGGTCGACGGCATCATCGGCGGCGTGGGAGCCGTGATCGTCTTCCTGCCCAACATCATGATCCTCTACCTCTTCATCTCGTTCATGGAGGATTCGGGCTACCTGGCCCGTGCGGCGTTCATCATGGACCGCGTGATGCACCGCATCGGGGTGCACGGCAAATCGTTCATCCCGCTGATCATGGGCTTCGGCTGCAACGTGCCCGCGATCATGGCCTGCCGGACCATCGAGAGCCGGAGCAGCCGCCTGATAACCATACTCATTACGCCGTTCATGTCATGCAGCGCGCGAATACCGATCTACCTCCTGCTGGCGGGCACGTTCTTCGCCGCCGACGCCGGACTGGTGATGCTGGGCCTTTACGTGCTGGGGATCGTGCTGGCCGTCGTTACGGCACGGCTGATGCGGCGGTTCCTCTTCCCGGTGGACGAGACGCCCTTCGTGATGGAGTTGCCGCCCTACCGCCTCCCGACGTGGAAAACCACGCTCAGCCACATGTGGGACAAGTGTGCGCAGTATCTCAAGAAGATGGGCGGCATGATCCTGATCGCCTCGGTAGTCGTGTGGTTTTTGAGCTACTACCCCCGAACGGACGCGACAGCCGGAAGCGAAGCGCACTATGAAAATTCCTACCTCGGACGGCTCGGCAAGGGCTGCGAACCGGTGTTCAGTCCCTTGGGATTCAATTGGAAAGCCAGCGTGGCCCTGCTGTCGGGACTCCCGGCCAAGGAGATCGTGGTGTCGACGCTCGGCGTGCTCTATTCCGAAGGCGCCACGGCAGCTCCCGCAGAGGAGGAGGTCGTGATCGGCGGCGCCGACGGAGTGACGGAAATCATCGTAGAAACGGATGAAACGACGCCGACAGAGGCGTTCCGGACCGCGGAAGACGAGGAGACGGCCTCGCTCTCGCAGCGGCTGCTCGCCAGCGGCGACTTCACGACGGCCTCGGCGCTGGCGTTCCTGGTGTTCATCCTGCTCTACGTGCCCTGCATCGCCACGGTGGTCGCCATCGGCTCCGAAGCCGGGTGGAAATGGGCCGCGGCGTCGGTCGTTTACAACACGGCGCTGGCCTGGTTCGTGGCGTGGATCGTATACCGGATCGTATACCGGATCGTACTGATATTCTAAACGGATGGGTTGGCAGGATTACATCGTCGCAGCCATCGGGCTGGCGGTCGCGGCCGTCGTCGCGAGGCGGCTGTGGTGCTTCGTCAGCGGACGGCGGCGGGGAGGATGCGCATCGTGCGTGTCGGCGCAATGCCCGCTCAAGAAGCGCACCGGCAGGAATTGATTCGCCGGACACGGGCTGCGCCGGGGAGATTCTCCGAATAAATTTGGCATTGCCCCCGGCATGCACTATATTTGTCGCCGCAAACGGCGGCAGGGTTCCGGGACCGGCTGAAAAGTCCGGTCCCGAACGTTCAAGGCCCGCCGCCAAAGTCGAACGACGATGACAGGACTTTTTCAGATTCTGCTTTTCTGGCTCATAGGCAATGCGTTGAGCCTTATCACCGGAGGTTACGTGTCGGGCAACATCATCGGCATGATCCTGCTCTTTGCTGCGCTGTGCCTGCGCTGGGTGCGGGCCGAGACGGTGCGTCCCGCGGCGCGGTTCCTGCTGGGGGCCATGGCGCTCTTTTTCGTGCCCTACGGCGTGGGGCTGATGGACTCCTACCGGGTGATCCTCGAAAACCTCTGGGCCATCCTCGTCTCGGGAATCGTCTCGACGATCCTCGTGCTGATCATCGCCGGCAAAACCTTCCAGAGCCTGAACCGCCGCGCCCGCCTGCGGCACATCAAACACCTCCGCCACGATGCCTGACGCCTCATTCCTCTCCTCGGACCTCTTCCTGCTGACCCTCACCGTGGGGCTTTACTGCCTCGGAGGGATGATCTACCGCCGCACGCGGCTGCCGCTGCTGCATCCCGTGCTGCTGACGTTCGTCGCCATGATCGTCTTCCTGCGCTGCGCCGGAATCGGCTACGAGCGTTACCGCGACGCCACGGGCATCCTCAATTTCGCCCTCGGCATGTCGGTCGTAGCGCTCGGATACCTGCTCTACGAACAGTTGGAACGTCTGCGCGGAAGCCTGCTGCCCGTGGGCATAGCAACACTTGCGGGGTGCGTCGCCGGGGTGTTGAGCGTCGTCTATATAGCCATGGCATTCGGCGCCGAACGGCAGATTCTCAACTCCATAGCCCCCAAGTCGGTGACCGTGCCCATCGCCGTGTCGGTCGCCGGACCGCTGGGCGGCAACGTCTCGGTGACGTCGGTCGTGGTCTTCTGCGTGGGGATTTTCGGCAGCATCTTCGGCGAATGGATCCTGCGCCGCTGCGGGGTCCGCGACCCCGAGGCACGGGGGTTCGCCCTCGGAGCCGCCGCACACGGCATCGGAACGGCCCGCGCCATCGAAATAGGAGCCGCCGAAGGCGCTTTGAGCGGTCTGGCCATGGCCCTGATGGGGCTGGCGACGGCGCTGCTCATGCCGCTGATGGAAAAATATCTGTATTAGATGCAAGGCTCCATGCGCGTGCGGCGAAGCAACGGGGCGCGGAGATCAATCCGGTTCGCCGTGCGGCGCAGACCGGGGAATTAATTCTTAAATTTTAATTCTTAATTTTTAATTTTATTGATTATTTCCCTATCTTTGCCCGGAAGCATAATCCCAAACACACTTGATACTATGGCAAAAGCAGTCAACATCGCCCGTTCACACCGGTTGGACGGCATCGGAGAGTACTATTTTTCGCGCCGTCTGCGCGAGATCGCCGAGATCGAAGCGGCCACCGGCCGCCAGATCGTAAAACTGGCCATGGGCAGCCCCGACCTGCCGCCCCACCAGTCCGTGATCGACCGCCTGGCGAAAGAGGCACAGCGCCCCGACGTGCACAAATACATGTCTTATCAGGGTGAACCCATCCTGCGCAAGGCTTTTGCCGACTGGTACAAGAAATGGTACCGCACCGAACTGGACTTCAAGTCGGAGGTGCTGCCGCTGATCGGTTCGAAGGAGGGTATCATGCACATCTGCATGACGTTCCTCAATAAGGGCGACAAGGTCCTCGTCCCGAACCCCGGCTACCCCACCTACTCGGCGGCCGTGCGTCTGGCGGGAGGCGAAATGCTCCCCTATGCGCTGAACAAGCAGACCGACTTCTACCCCGACTTCGAGGCGATCGAAAAGGCCGGGCTGGACGGTGTGAAGATGATGCTCGTCAACTATCCCAACATGCCGACGGGACAGACCCCCTCGATGGAGCTGTTCCAGAAGATCGTCGACTTCGGAGCCAAGCACAACATCCTGATCGTGCACGACAACCCATACAGTTTCATCCGCAACGCCGAGCACCCGATCTCGATCATGGAGGCCGAGGGCGCGAAGGACGTGGCGCTGGAGATGAACTCGCTGTCGAAAGGCCACTCGATGGCCGGCTGGCGCGTGGGTGTCGTCGTGGGCAAGGAGGAGTGGATCAAATCGATCCTCACCTTCAAGTCGAACATGGACTCGGGCATGTTCTACCCCATTCAGGCCGCTGCCGACACGGCGCTGGCACTGGGCGAGGAGTGGTTCAAGGAGCTGAACGACATCTACTACGGCCGCGAGAAGCAGGCCTACGAACTGCTCGACGCGCTGGGATGCCGCTACCGCAAGGGACAGGCCGGCCTGTTCGTGTGGGCCGAGCTGCCCGAGGGCTACGAGGGCGACAGCTTCGCGTTCTCGGACGAGGTGATGGAGAAGACCGACGTGTTCCTGACCCCCGGCGGCATCTTCGGGTCGGAGGGCAACGGCTACATCCGCATCACGCTCTGCTGCCCCGAGGCGCTGCTGAAGAAGGCCACCGAGAAGATCAAAATCGCCTTCGCCAAGTAGGCACGGAATTACGGCTTTACAGACACAGCCGCCCTTCGGGGCGGCTGTTTTTCGTTCGCGCCTCTCCCCGCATCTCTGTGCGTCGGGCGGAAGCCATTCGCCGCAAAACAGGAAGGTCCCCTCCAGAGCGAGGGGACCTTCCCGTATGGCGGAACGAACCGCAGCCTACTTCATCAGCCAGCGGCGCTTGAGCCATTCGCGGACGGGCAGGTCGTAGAGTTTCAGGCAGGCCCAGGCCAGACCGACGGCAAGCAGGAAAATTGCGACGTTCACGAAAATGCCCGTGCCGAGCGGGGCGTCGGGATTCCCGGCCACCCAGGCCATCTGCATATAGACCAGCGGGTAATGGGTGATGTAAAGCGGGAAGGAGATTTCGCCGAGGAACGTGCAGACGGCCACCGACCGGGCGCCGGCAACACGGCTTCCGGCCCCCATCGAGACGATCAGCGGGAAGACGAACAGGATGACCAGCGCCTGGTAGCCGCCGTCGATCCACGGGGTCAAAACGCTTCCGACATGAGGCATGACCAAAGCGGCCGCGATCAGCAGCGAGCACCACCAGAATCCGCCCCGCACGCGGATCGCCGCGCCGAGGCGCGAGAGCAGAAGGCCCGCGAAGAAGGGGTACAGCAGACGCGAGAAGCCGATGTAAATTTGTGTCGGATTGACGCTCCAGCCGCCGATGACGGTGTAGGCCGCGGAACGGTCGGCGGGAAGCAGACCGAAAAGATCGAGGTTCAGCGTGAGGTCCAGCGTCAGCACCGCGGCCCCGGCCACGAACAGCCCCAGCACGAATTTCGGGAAGCGCCGGATGACGAGGGCATAGAGGATGTTGGCGATGTATTCGTAAAGCAGCGACCAGGAGGGGCCGTTCAGCGGGTTGGTCTCGCCCCAGCCGCGGATGTCCCACGACGGCAGCGCGGGCAGCATCGTACAGCCCAGCAGGCAGATCAGCAACACCTTCCACCACTGTACGCCGGCGATCACCGGGAAGGCCGCGGCCCCGAAGTAGAAGAACAGCGCGCCGATGAGAGACCCCATGATGACCATCGGATGCAGGCGCACCAGGCGGCGCTTGAAGAAGTCCTTGAGGGACATGCGGTTCCAGCGGTCGTCGTAGGCATAGCCGATCACGAAGCCCGAGAGCACGAAAAAGAAATCGACGGCCAGGTAGCCGTGGTTGAGAATCTGGTAGGCAGGACCTTTGGAGTAGGTTTCCAGCAGGTGGAAGGCCACCACGATCATCGCCGCCACGCCGCGCAGTCCGTCGAGGATTTCGTAGCGGGGTTTCGAGGCCAGATAACCGGTTGCAGTCGCAGACATGGGAATCGGACGGGATTCGTTACTCCTCGACGATGCGGATCGAAAGGATCTTGTCGCCCGGGCGGATGTCGTCGATCACGTCCAGCCCTTTGACCACCTGTCCGAAACAGGTGTGGCGGCCGTCGAGATGCTGGGTGTTCTCGCGGTTGTGGCAGATGAAGAACTGCGACCCGCCCGTGTCGCGCCCGGCATGGGCCATCGACAGCACGCCGCGGTCGTGGCGCTGGCGCGGGGCCGACGTTTCGCACTTGATCGTGTAGCCCGGGCCTCCCGTGCCGTCGCCCCTGGGGCAGCCGCCCTGGATCACGAAGCCGGGAATCACACGGTGGAAGGTCAGCCCGTCGTAGAAGTTGTGTTCGGCCAGCTCGACGAAGTTGGCCACGGTTCCGGGGGTCTCGTCGGCATACAGCTCGGCTTTCATCGTCCCCTTCTCGGTCGAAATGATTGCGTACTTTTTCATGGATAGCATGTTTTATGGTCCGGCACCGGCAGAACGGCCTGCGGAAACCGCGGCCGAGCGGCCGGTGAGCCGGCGTTGTCGTTATTCCGTGACTTTCACTTTTGCAGCGGCGGCGCAAACCCGTTCGCGCAGGGCTTCGAGGCTGCTGCCGTGGGGTTCGTAGCCCACGACGACGCCCATGCGGCGGTTCACGCGCGCCGAGGGCTTGCCGAAGATGCGGATGTCGGTGCGGGGGTCTCCGGCGACGGCCTCCCCCACGCCCTCGTAACGCGGCGCGGAGGTCTCCACGCCCGAGAGGATCACCGCGCTGGCGCCCATGCGCTCGAAGGTGACCGCCGGAATGGGAATCCCCAGCACGGCCCGCAGGTGCAGTTCGAACTCATTGAGGTTCTGCGTCCCGGCCAGCGTCACCATGCCCGTGTCGTGCGGACGGGGCGACAGTTCGGAGAAATAGACCCCGTTGTCGCGGCTCAAGAAGAACTCCACGCCCCACAGCCCGGCCCCGGTGAGTGCCCCGGTGACGGCGGCGGCCATGCGCTGCGCCTCGGCGAGGTGTTCGGGCGCGACCTCGGGCGACTGGAAACTCTCGCGGTAGTCGCCGCCCTTCTGCACGTGGCCTATCGGCGGGCAGAAAAGCGTCGGGCCGTCCTTCTGGGTGACGGTCAGCAGCGTGATCTCGCTGTCGAAGCGGATGAACTCCTCGATGATCAGTTCGCGGATGTCGCCGCGCGACCCTTCGCAGCCGTAGTGCCAGGCGCGCTCCAGCTCGTCGGGACCCTTGACCAGCGACTGGCCCTTGCCCGAGGAAGACATCAGCGGCTTGACCACGCACGGGAAACCGATCTTCGCGGCGGCCTCGCGCAGTTCGCCGAGCGACGCGGCGTAGTAATACCGCGCCGTCTTCAGTCCCAGTTCCTTCGCCGCGAGGTCGCGGATGGCCTTGCGGTTCATCGTGAAGTTCACGGCCCGGGCGCTCGGGACGACCTGGACGCCCGCCCGCTCGAAATCGTAGAGCCGCTCGGTGCGGATGGCCTCGATCTCGGGAACGATGATGTCGGGACGGTGTTTTTCGACCGCCGCGGCCAGCGCGTCGCCGTCGAGCATGTCGAAGACCTCCGCGGCGTCGGCCACCTGCATCGCGGGAGCGCCCGCATACTTGTCGCACGCCACGACGGTCTGTCCCAGCCGCTGCGCCGCAATCGTGAACTCCTTGCCCAGCTCGCCGGAGCCCAGAAGAAGAATGGTTTTCATATCAGCATGTAGTTTAGTTACAGTATCGTTTAGTCCTCATGGTCAATCACCTGCGGCCTTTGGCCACATTTGCAAATCTGACCCTCCCCTAAATCCCCTCCTCGGAAGGGACTTATCGCATGCGACCGGATTGTCAACCAAAATGCGGGCACCGCTTATCGGGAATAGTCCCCCTGTTTTTTTGCAACGCAAAGATAGCTTTTTCCGCCGAATTTCGTATCTTGTAACGACAAAACTACGCAAGCCCAATGAAATACTCCAAAATCCTGCTGTGCTTCGGTGTGCTGTGGGCGTCATCGGCATTCCCGGCCCCGGCGCCCTGCGACACGCTCCGCGTCGCTTTCCTGACCGACATCCACGTGACACCCGGCAATGCGCAGGACTCGCTGTTCCGCGTCGCGGTAGCCGAAGTCAACGCCTCGCCGTGCGACATCGTGATCTTCGGCGGCGACCTCACCAACCTGGGCAGCGATGCCGAACTGGAACATGTCCACGGGCTGATCTCACGGCTCGAAAAACCGTGGCACGCCGTGCCGGGCAACCACGAAACCACGTGGTCCGAGAGCGCCTGCACGACCTTCGCCCGGATCTTCGGTCACGACGGGCGCACCGCCTTCCGTGCCGGGGACTACCTCTTTCTGGGTTACGCCTCGGGACCTTTCATGAAGATGGCCATGGGCGCGGTGCGCACCGAAGACCTCGCGTGGCTGGCCGCGGAGGCCGCCAAGGCCCGGCCCGGCCAGCGCATCGTGAGTCTCTGCCACTACCCGCTGAACCGCGACCTCACGAACCGCGCGGAGGTGACGGCGACGCTCCGGCGGCTGGGGATCCCCCTCACGCTGTTCGGCCACTACCACCACGCTCCCTCGCTGTTCAACTTCGACTCCATAGCGGGCATTCAGGGACGCGCCCTGCGCGGCAAGAGCGATTCCGACGCGGGCTACACGCTGCTCGACTTCTGGGGCGACTCGGTCCGCGTGCGCGAAAAGGTGCTGGGCGCGGCTCCGCGCACCCATTTCACGATCCGCATGCAGGACGATCCGCAGACGCTGGCCATCGCCTCCGACCCGATGCCCGCGGCGCCCGACTTCCATCCTCACGCGCAGTTTGTCCTCCAGGACAGCGCCACGGTCTACACCGGGGCGGCGTTCCACGGAGACCTGCTCTACTACGGCACGACGCAGGGCGTGCTGCGTGCCTACGACACGCGCCGCAACCGCGAGGTGTGGCAGAAACGCTTCGGCGGGGCGCTCTACACCACGCCCCTCGTGGCCGAAGGGCTGGTCATCGCAGGTACGACGACCGACGGACTGCGCGCCTACGACGCCCGCACGGGCCGCGAGCGGTGGCACATCGACACCCCGACGCCGATCATCGGGCAGGGACTCGTCGACGGCCGCGGCCGCGACGCCGCGCTCTACATCGGGCTGGGCAACGGCACGATGGCCAAAATCGCGGTGCGCGACGGGCGGATTCTGTGGCGTTACGACTACGGCCGCGGCCAGTCGCAGGGGCAGCCCGCGCTGGCGGACGGGAAGTTGGTTTTCGGAGCCTGGAACCGGCATCTCTACTGTCTCGACGCTGCGACGGGAAGCCTCCGCTGGAAGTGGACCAACGGCGCGAAAAGCCTCTTCCTGTCCCCGGGCAACATCGTTCCCCGGATCGCCGGAGGCCGTGTGTTCATCGACGCGCCCGACCGGGCCGTCACCTGCCTCGACCTCGCCTCGGGGAGCGTCGTATGGCGCTGCACCGACTACAAGGCCCGCGAAGCATCGGGCATGAGCGCCGACGGCAAGCGCTTCTATGTCAAGACTATGGACGGCGAACTGCTGGCCGTCGACACGGCCCCGGACGACTTCCGCCGGCTGTGGATCGCCCCCGCAGGCTTCGGCTACGACTACACGGCCTGTCCGGTGACCGTGAGCGGCGGCATCGCCTACCTCGCCGACCGCTCGGGCAATGTCGCCGCCGTGCGTGAAGACGGCACGCCGCTGTGGTGCGTCAAGTGCTGCAATTCGGCGGCGAACTTCATCGTCCCGGCCCCCGACGGCTCGCTGTGGGTGACTTTCGCCGAAGGGAAACTCTTCCGTATACCTAAATAACTGACTTTGAAGCCGAATTTGTAAAAAACGGACCGGAAAATTTGCTTCGGTCCGTTTTTTTCGTACCTTTGTCGCATGATATAACACTTCCGCCCAAAAGCCAAACAATAAGGCCCGAAAGCGGACGCAGACAGAAAACACCTTACATGCAAACAAATATGAAAAGAGCAGTCTATGCACTTTCAGCCTTGACGCTGCTGGGCAGCTGCGTCAAGAGCGTTTCGGACGACGGTCCGAAAACGACCGGGGCGGAGTTCAACGAATTCGACTTTACGACCGTGACGCCGACCACCCTTTCGGTGGATTACGGCTCGCAGGCCGAAGTCTATTTCGAAGTGTACGACGCCGAACCCGTCAAACCGAACGCCGAGGGTATGGCGTATGTGAAAGTCGAGGACATCGAGCCGTTGTACGCCGGCTACACCGATGCTCAGGGCCGTTTCTCGGCGAAAGTGGACCTTCCGGCCTACCTCGGGAAAGCCTATATCTACACACCCAACGTCCATGCGCGGACGCTGCTGACCGCCGAAAAGGACGGCACGGCCCTGACCGCTTCGGCCGTCATGCCCGAAACCGCCGCAGCCGCAGCGGTGACCCGCGCCGGCTACGAGTCGGCCGCCGTGACCGGCGACGGCTGGAAGACGTGGCTCGGAAGCTACGACAAGACCTACGGCCGGATCAACTACGAATACAAGTATTCGGGCAAGGGAATGAACCTCAAGGAGGAGAACTGGCAACGGCTCTACACTGCGGCCAACAAGGTTTTCGATACCAACAAGGCCTGCCCCGAGGAATACCGTTCGTCGAGCGATCTCTATCTGGAGGAGCCGGCCGAGGTGGCCATCACGTTCCTGATGAGCAACACCTGCTGGAACTGCTCGATGGGTTACTACTATTACGACGCTTCGGAGCACCCCGCGTCGCTCGAAGACATACACCCCGTGATGATCTTCCCCAACACGCAGGACGGATACTGGAGCAACGACCCCAACAAAGCCCGGAAATACAGGGGCGTGGAGCGCGGAACCGCCGTGCAGCTGATGTTCTACCCGAAAATCGCCGAGAACAGCATGGAAGGCGCCACCACCACCTTCCCGAAGGGCTACCGCATCGGATTCGTCCTCGCCACCAACGCCTGGGGCAACCGGCTGCCGGGATTCACGGGTGCCAAGATGTACCGCGCCGCGACGTCCAGCGGTTTGAGCGTCAATGACAGGGGCGTCGCCTACAAGCAGCCCCGCACGGCCGTCTACCGTTACACCAACTCGTCGCTCGGCCTCAATTCGGTGATCTGCTCGTTCGAGGACTACACCACCGACGAGAATTTCAGCGACGTGATCTTCACGATGAAGTCGAACCCGGTGGATGCTGTGGTCGACATCCCGTCGGTCGACGAAAAACCCGGCGCCGACGACACCAAGCGCGAGGTGCGCCTGCTCAAGGGTATCTACGCCTTCGAGGACCTGTGGCCCAGCCGCGGCGATTACGACATGAACGACGTGATGGTGAAACTCGACTATGTGAAGACGCTCGGCAACAAGGGCATCTACGAGGAGTCGTATCTCTTCAAGACCTTCAACAACCTCGCCGGACTTGAGAACGGACTGGCCTTCACCCTCGGCGGAGCCGCCGCGTCGGCCGACCTGGAATTCTCGATCCTCCGTCCCGCCACCCAGGACGAACCGTCGCCGGAATACGAGCCGTACGCCGTCGGGCGCGATGGCAGCGTGATCCTGCTGACCCCCAACGTGAAGCAGGACATGGGCGCCACCTATAAGGTGACGGCGAAGTACGCATCGCCGATCGCCGAGGAGAAAGCCGCCGTCGTCAAGCCCTTCATCTACCGCACGGACGACGAGGACCTCACGCCGGGCCTGCGCAAGGAGGTGCACCTCCCCTTCGAAGCCCCGACCGCCAAAGCGGACCCGAAATTCTTCGGCACGAGCGACGACAAGTCCGACCCGGCTTCGGGGCGCTACTACGTGCGCGCCGAGAGCTATCCGTTCGCCTTCTTCCTTTCGGGAGCGACGGAGGTGAACCTCGCCAAACTGCTCGACCCCACGAACGAGAAGACGCCCATCGACCGGCTCTACCCCGCCTATTCGGGCTGGGCGGCATCGAACGGTGCCGACAACGCCGACTGGTACAAATAGCCGCGGCGGAGATAACAGAAAAGGCTTCCCTTTGAAGGGAAGCCTTTTTCATTGGTTACGGTTGAGCAGGTCCTTCTGGGCGACGAACTGCGGCATCAGGCGGACGATGACGGGTGTCAGCAGCAGACAGACGGCGAGCGTCAGCGCCAGCAGGGCGACCGACTGCACCCAGCCGCCGGCGAGGAACCGCGAAACGACGGGACGCAGGAAAAAGAGCAGCGGGCCGTGGACACCCAGCGTGATGATCGAATAGCGACCCAGATAGGTGACGACCGGCACGCGCTTCACCTCCTTGCAGAGGAGCATGACGGCGAAAATCCCGGCGAAAGCCGCAAGATACACCTGAAAGAGGTTTCCCGGGTAGTCATTCGTCCGCATCCCCAGGGGCGTGGCGGTGAAATACATCGTCACGACGGCCAGCAGGATGAACAGCGGAATGAGTTTGTCGAAGCGGTGGTGCGGAAAGAGGAAAAAGTTATAGCGGCGAATCCAGAACCCCGCGAAATAGAAAGGCAGGGCCGTCATGGCGACGTCGATGTAGAACGGCAATTCGATCCGCTCCCTGCCCAGCCAGAATCCGGCGCCGCCGATCAGCAGCGTCGCGGCGAACATGGCCGGGAGATGCTTCTTGCGCAGGTAGTGGACGATGTAGAACAGCATGTTGCAGTTGAACAGCGCGACGAGGAACCAGATCGGGGGATTGAACCGGATCAGTTCGTGCCCCCGGAATACCAGCAGCAATTCGCTCCAGCGCACCGGAAGGCGGAACGTTCCGGGCAGAAGCTTCGAAATGCCGTACATCAGCAGGAACGAGCCGAGGTAGAAGACCAGGAAGGGGACGAGCAGTTTGTCGACCTTGCGGAGCAGGAAGCCTGCGAATCCCTCGTAGGACTTGAAGAAAAGCCCCGAAACGAAGAAATAGAGCGGCATGGTGAAACTCGACAGGACAGGTCCGTCTGCGAGGCCGTCGAAGGCTCCCCCGACGTGCATCATCACTACCAGCATGATACAAAGGCCTTTGGTGAGGTCTATGAAATCGATCCGCCGACCGAGCTGCTCTTCCATCGCGGCAAAGATAATGATTTCGGACCGAAATGGATTCTTCCGGCGGAAAAAATCATCGCAATAGAAAACGTTTCCGCCAATGCGAAACAAAAGCCAAGTGCCCGAAAGAGGCCGGTACTTCGGGGAATAAAGAGGGATGCGCCGAAAGCGCATCCCTTACTGTTTCTTGGCAACCGGGGATTTAGTCTCCGACGATACCCGAACAGTTTGCGCACATGCTGCAACCGAGGTTCAGTACATCCGCCTGCTTGCGAGCGATCGCATCGCAATTCTCATTGAGCAGGTTCTCCGCTTCCATAAGCATTTTAGCGTCTACGTTCATACAGCTAAATTTAAGAGTTAAACAATTGGGAAATAGGACTCAAATCTTCGGATTTGAGTTTTTCGACGGTCCGATAGCAACGCACGGCCGCTTTCAGCATCAACAATTCATCGTCGGTCAATTGCCGGCGTTTGGAACGCTGCATCAGATAATTTATTTCAAATGCACTCACGACCCGGGCTTCGGCCAACTGCATTCTGCAATTATTCGGATTGCGCCGGGCTATATCTCCTCTATCGAGATAGTTATAGCCGTAGCAAGTCCGGCAGGCATGGCGCAAAGGGCAACGGGCGCATTGTTCCGATACCAGTTTCGCGGGATCGGAGAAATCCAATGCAGCGATTTTGCGATGTTCTTCGCGCCCGTGAACGACCGGCAGAAACAAGTGGCAGGGATAACTGCGCCCGTCGATGTCATAGGTAACTATCGAAGTTCCCACACCGCAGCTTTTCACAGGCGTTTTTTCCGGATCGAGCATCTCCTTGTAAAGAAAATTGAACGGGTGTTCCGGGACGATTTCAGGATGTTCGAGATAATAACGTCCGATCTGCTCCAGTTGCTCCTTATAAATCAGGTCATCTCCGGGTTGCCATGCGATGCCTTCGGCCGGGGAACTGGCTATTCGGTAGCCGTGTTCCGTCAGAGAAATGACTCCGGCCGCAAAGTCCGGCAGCGTTTCACGGGAAAGTGTCATTTTGAAATAGGATTTTTCCCATGTATCGCGCACAAAGGCAATCGGAATGGCATCGATGTCGCATCCTCTGTTCCGGGCCTGCATCACCTCTGTACCGTCGACCGAAAGAATCACCCGGAAATCGTTTTTGCGCTCGGTGAGCCACGTTCGGATGTGCGGCGTGAGCAATGTTCCGTTGGTGGTGATCTGGAAAACGACCGGAAAATCCAATACCTGTCGTTTGACCCAGTCATAAACCGATTCTATCAACGTGAAATTAAGTAACGGTTCCCCTCCGAAAAATTCCACGGCGAAACGTTCTCCCTTGCGATAGAATGAGGCAAATCGGTTAAACTCTTTTGACAAAATAGCTGTTGCCGTACCGAGGTCCATCCGGCGGGACGGATCGTTCGATTTATGCTTTTCAAAACAGTAGGTGCATCGGAGATTGCACGCATGGGTTACCATCAGCGTACAGATTCGGGTCGTGTGTATACCATCCATCATATTAAAATTGGGATTGCGATTAACGGTATGTTCGTTTGTTTGCGAAAATGGTGTAGCGACTCCCCGAATTATATTCATCCCCCTGGCTTTTGAACCAGTCATTGGCATCGTTGCTGCTCATCGACAGAATATAGCCGTTTTCGTCGCATTGGCCATGCGACCAGTCGCAGAGTTGGTATTTGTAATATTTCTCGCATGCCAGTTCTTTCCAGGCATAGGCATAAACGCCATATCCATTCGGCCGGCCCGAAGAATCTGTTTCCCCCAAGTAATAGTCCGAGCCATAAACAATACAGGAGAGTCGGCTTCGTCTATTCAGCAAAGTGTCGATTGCATTTATGAACACCCGTTTATAGGCATCGGGCCATTCGTCGATGGCCCACGATGATCCGTTGAACAGCCGGTATTCGGCCATTTTCCGAACCCATCGTAACTCCTGAATACAACTGTCGATGTTGTTTGGATCGTAATCGCGACGGATAACGGTTCCTTGCGAGGTGCTGGAATCACGACTCCCTCCTCCGAATAATGCTTTGAACAGTCCCATTGTTTAGATTGTTTGAAGAGATGAACAATATTTTACTCTGAATCTGACGGTCAGACACTAACGCTCAATAAACCATCCTATAAGGAACCCTATTGCAAAACCGATTGCGGCACCTATATAGAATACCTCCCAGGAGAGTCCGCCGATAAACAAAGCGATTACTCCGATGATCAATGCCGAAACAATTCCTGCCATGGCCCCGCTTACAAAGCAGTGCGCCACGTCTTCATCGAATAAAAGATACAGAATGCCATAGAGAATAGCCAGCATGAAAATCAGTCCCAAGAGACCTGCAATCAAGCCAATAAGGCCCCACTCAACGAGTATAAACATGGTTATCGTTTTAGCTATCCCGTACCTCGGATAGGAATAACAATAAGAAAGCGTGGTACTGGAAGCCTATTTTAGTAGTGAGGTTCTGGAATACCCAAGCAATAAAATAAGCAACAGCCCCACGCCTATATCCATTGATGGATAAGACGTGAAAAGACGTCCGCCTATTCCTTTGCTTGTTGAATTTTCCAGATTCCACTACAGGAATAAACTTACACTTTCCGTGTTCGTTAATATGTTATCGCAAATATAGTAAACATATTCGGAAAATGCAATAGACACCTTCATTCGGGCTGTCGCTTAAACAAATTTCGGCAAAATTTTCCGGAAAATCAATATTGAAACAACAGAATGTTTATCATAACTTCCGGGAAATCATCAATCCTGATTTTGTGTAACGACAATCCCCTCCGCAATCTGTCAGATTACGGAGGGGATTGATCGAATCCATCTGATTTTCAGTGGAGGTGGCGGGAGTCGAACCAAATAATATATACACTGATAATCAACGATATACACAAGCACAAAAATTAACTCCCACGAAAACTCCAAGTATCTGCTATCGCGCAGACGATGTAAAATAATGCAAAATTAGGAAACATACGGCAAGGTTGCGGAAAATGTTTGGAAATGTCAAATTTTTTACAGACTTTTGCACCATCATCGTTTACAACGGGGACGATGAAAGATGCACCGGCCGTTGCGTAAGTCCGGAAAGCACAGTACCGTTATTCACGTCAGTATGGCAAAAGAAGCCGTAATTTGTCGTGGATTTTTTGTTGCCGTCGGTGACAAGGTTCTTTGACATGCGAAGAGAGCAGCCCGCTCTACTAAAAATAGGGCAATCGGAGGAATGGTCGCGCCATGCCTCGTAATGTATCACGTCGGGTAGCTCCTGACATAATACTTTAATGTTATGAAAAAATATTTTAGCAATCTAATTATTAATGACTTAACCAATTTTAATCATGAAAACGAGTAAGAATGAAACACACCAAGTAGAGCCGGTGGTTACGGGCATCTCTTCGAACGGCATATGTGCCGAGCGACTGGTGCAAACAACCAAAGAAGTAGCAATCAAGGACGATGTATATCTCGACTTAGCAGACCTTGAAAGGCTTTTGAAGGTGTCGCGCCGCACCTTGTTCAACTGGCGTGCAAAAGGTATTTTACCACTCACCGAGGTTGGTGGTAAACTTTACATCCGTAAATCCCGTCTCGATGCTATTATCGATGGCGAACCTAAGATGCAGAAAGGAGGTCGCCATGAGTAACGCATTGCAAGATTTCCAAGGAGCTGGTGATGTAGGGATTACGCCGGACGATAATCCCGGATTGGAAGCATTCTTACAAGGCGAAGCCTCGCCTACCGAGGTGGCCTCGCAACCCCAAGGGTTGCAACTTCAAAACTCAGGTGGAGACACTTTGATTGAGCAAATTGAATTGTTTTTGCGGGCAAAGTGGAAATTTCGCTACAACACCGTTTCACATAAAACTGAATTTAAGTCAGTTAGAACGGCAAATGCTCCATTTGTAGAGATGCGTGACTTTGATTACAATAGTATGTTACGCGACTTAAAGTACGCAGATTTAAAATGCTCGATGAGCACGCTGCGAACAATCCTCGCATCTCAATTTATGGAAGAATATGATCCCTTTATTGAATATACGGGAACTTTGCCTAAATGGGACGGACAAGTAGATTATATTAGCCAACTTGCTAATACAGTAGCTACTGGTAATCAGGATTTTTGGCAACGAGCCTTTAAAAAGTGGTTCGTGGCGATGGTTGCATCGTGGGCGCAGCCCGAGGTCGTGAACCACACTGCATTAATTTTAAGTGGAGCACAAGGCATTGGTAAGACAACTTGGTTAAGTAACCTTGTCCCGATTCCACTCCGCAAGTTCATCTACGCTGGAATGATTAACGTCCGGGACAAAGACTCGCAGGTAAAACTCTCGGAATGTTGCATCATCATCATGGATGAACTAGAAAATATGAGCCGCAATCTGGATGCTCTAAAAGAGCTTATCACCAAGAAAGACATATACTTACGTCGTGCTTATGCTTTCACTCACGAACGATATATCCGACGAGCTTCATTTGCAGGCTCGATTAACAACAAAGATTTTCTGCATGATATTACAGGGAATCGGAGGTTCTTGTGTTTTGAAGCCAAGCAAATAGATTACCAGCGCTTTGTTGATTTAGACAAGGCGTATGCCCAAGCTATCAACTTGGCCCAAAATGGGTTCCAATATTGGTTCTCGCAGGAAGAAATGGCCGAACTGGAACAAAATAATGAGGAATTTCGGGCCGTAATTCCAGAAGAGGAGCAACTCATGGCCTTTTACGAACCATGCAACGATGCCGATCCTGAGGCAGTTTTTATGAAAACAACCGATATTCTTAAAAACCTGCTTCGGCTATCTGGGCTACGCTCGTTATCTGAGCAAAAATTGGGACGCGTCTTGATGGCGCACTTTGAGCGGGTTAAACGGCAAGGCCGTTATGGCTATCTGATAAAATCGAAAACACAGGAAGTTCCAACCGCATAAAAATCGGTATTAAGGGGAGTGGCCATTATGCCTCTCCCCTATTTTTTGCTTTATGGGTAAGCAGGGTAAGCAGTCTGTAAAACTCAGCCCAAATTACAACGGAAAGCGGAGTATCAGATTTTCAAAATCGAGAATCCACTTTTGCTGTTCCATGAAAGAGCATCCTAAAAGGCCATGAATCTGTATGCCCGATTCTTCTTCTACTTTTCCAAAAGCTGAAGACAAGTCCATGACTGAGAAATTAGCTTTGTATTCCTGTTCCTCCAAAGAAAAAGCCAGTTCGACAACATCCGTAGTCTGGAGTTCTCCATCTATTCCAAACTGACGCTGTTTGGCTGTTCCTCCCGAGAGTTGGAAGAACTCAGCTACTCGTCTGTCAAGGACATTGATATTACTCCCCGTATCAAGCAAAAAGCACAGGTTCTTGGCCTGTGCTTTTACTATGAGGAAGGGTAAACCTGTTTTGAAAATACCAAAATGCAATGGGATAATCATTCTTCGATTGGTAATATTTTTCCAAAATCTTTCCACCCCCAAGCTGCTTTATACTTTTCAATACTCTGTTTAGGCACATACAACGTACATTCATTCAAATTATTTGGATAAAATATATTTTGATTGTTTTCACAAACAGGAGGTTGTATCTTATAACTTATGACTTGGGAAAGTTTTGTTGAATAGAAAGGGTAAGCACGGTCTCCTGTATGCCATGCATCATTATATGAATAATGAGTTAATAACTGACATGGTGTATTTGCTCCTCTTAAAATAATAGTTTCGAGATTAGAGCTACCATAAAACACAGAGCCTCTGATTGTCGTTAGATTTTCTGGAAGTTCTATGGTTTTCAATTTATTACACTCTGCAAAAGGGCCATATGTATGGCGAGTACTCATGTTATATATTGATATGTAACCAAATAATTCCGATATATTACAATCTTCCGGAAAGGTAACATTTTCCAAATTAATACAATTTTGAAATGCTGACTTACCTAAAGTGGTTAGGTTTTTCGAAAATGTGATTGATTGTATATATTTATTCCCTCTGAAAATATTATCCTTAATTTCAGATATTGATGCATCAATATCAAATATTACCTCAGATATTTGAGATCCAGAAAAAGAACTTATTATGTTTGTTACATTTTCTCCAAAGTTTAATATTGAAGAATTTATCTTCCCACAATTTACAACACCCTCCATATCTCCCATTAGGGTTATTTTATTAATATTAAGCGACATATCACCTTTGATATTCCCAATTGTAATACTTTGGATATTAGGACATGAAGCAATTGCACTTACAGGCATTTCCGCAGAAGGCGCTATAATGAATTCTAATCTTGGACATCCCGAGAATGCAGATACATTTATCAATGAACAATTATTCGGAATGATCACTTTTCTTAGTCGCTGCATTGATTGAAAAGCATTCTTCGGGACCTCGCTAATATTTGTTTCGCTCAAATCCACATTTTCTACGACAAACATCCAATATCGGATTGTTGCAAAATCATCCTCATTCAAGGAACCTTTAAGTTTCAGGGAAATAACGGTCCTCATATCTTCATCCGTCAGTAAGGATTTAAGTGTCCCCGGTTCTTTAACTTCTATGGTAAGCTCATTATCCGATACAAACGGGAGTTTAATAACTGTCGAATCTTTGTCATTCAGAGTAAAGCAGACATAACCGTCCTCAATAGATACACCTTTGAAAAAATTATCTCCATCCGTCCCATTTAGGCCACTATCACCTGTTGCTTTACCAAGCTTTGTCCAAGATTGCTCATTGTCATAGGAAATATACCAATATCCGTCTTCAATTTTAAATTGGGGAGTGATACCGTCTTTACCATTAGTTCCATCTTCTCCATCTATGCCCGGTTTACCATCTACACCATCAGCGCCATCAGTCCCTTCTGCCTTAACTTTCTTTCCATCAACCAAAAGCCAGTCATTATTGACAGTCCAATAGTAGATACCATCCGCATCCTTTTTGACGCTGATAACCGGAGTAATAGCATCTTTACCATTCTCTCCATCTTTCCCGTCTTCACCATCCACTCCATTCTTACCATGATAGATAGTGATGGTTTTACCAGAAGAGAAAGTTATTAGATAACCACTTCCATCGGATAGTGTCGCTACACTTTTAATAGATTCATTCTTCTGCAAAGCAGTAACAATTTCCTGCAATGAGGAAATATTGGTATTCATCTGTTTGCATAGCTCTTCGAGTTTTGCTACCCGATTTTCCAACCCATTGACGCTATCCCACAATTTGGAATCATCATAGTCGTCGCTACATCCTGCACTTACTATAAGGCAGAACAGCATGATAATATAGTATAATTTGGTTTTCATAATTTATAAATCAAAAAGTTGTTTAACTATTTGGATGGCACTATTGCCACTTTCTTTCAGATTGATTGAGAGATTTACAACCTGTAAATCTCGTGTACAAAATACATAATCAAAATTTGTCCGGGGATGTTTCCATACTCTAACTTCAATCCGAGAATCACTTAAAAACTGCCGAAATTCAGCTGACATTTCTCCATCCGAGAGGATGTAAGAGCCATCTTTAATCTCCTTAAATTGCTCTTGGGTAACTTTAACCGACATAAATTATACATTATTTTCCCCGCCAACTCCGAATCAAAGGGATTATAAAAAAGAAAGTGTGGAGTTGTTAGTTTATCGTACTGGAGGCTCTGGTAAGCCATAGGACAAATAAACAATACCCCACACTTGAATAGTATATCGGGAATGATATAGCTACACAAGTGATGAGTGTTTGTATTGCCTATCCCTGTCCTTAAAATTTACCAGATTCCCAGTACAGGATAAAAGCTAAACACTTTCATCAATTCATATGTCGCTACCCATAGAGGACAGCACCACAAAATTAGAAAATGTTTTTGAAATACAACACTCTCGGGGTATTGTAGAAGCAAATTTCGGTTTAAAGTTTCAGAAAATCAACATTGACTTTCAGAAATGTTTACTCTTGCTTGCGGGGGTCTGCCCTGATGTAAGCCACAAGACAG
>OJQL01001169.1_pt1 | contig 21944 bp, 14 predicted proteins | sample 1598731 | NCBI WGS metagenome assembly OJQL01 (sample SAMN03922510, study PRJEB24848) | human gut metagenome | isolation source: stool sample | host: Homo sapiens | place: Germany | collected 2010-02
CGTGAATTGGCTATTCAGTATTTTGAAGGACGCATATCAAGAGCTGACGAAAAGACCCTGTTTGAATGTATTGAACAGACTGAGGGTGGCTATGGCAGATTCCGTCAATGGGAGAAAGAATGGATGAACAACCGGGTGTCTGATTCGCAGACTGATGCCGAATGGGAAGCATTGAAGCATAAGATGTACACGCAGGAAGCTATTGTTCCATTATTGAAGAAACCGAAACTGAATATATGGAAGATAGCCCGTATCGCTGCCGTGGTAGCGTTGATTATCAGTAGCACGCTGGGTATCCGGCAAACTGTTTACCTGTTTACACCGAAAACGTTCTTTGTTTGCGAAGCCCCGCTGGGGGATAAGAGTAAAATACAGCTTTCGGATGGGACTATCGTATGGCTGAATTCAGGTTCCGTACTAAGATATTCGAATCATTTCAATACTGCCGACCGGGTTGTGGAACTGGAAGGAGAAGGATATTTTGAAGTAACCAGGCGGAATGGAAAGAGATTCACGGTAAAGACGCAGGAATATGATGTGGTGGTGAAAGGTACAAAGTTTAATGTATCCGCCTATCCGGACGATTCTTATATAACTACTACCTTACAGGAAGGAACGGTAGAGTTGAATTATAAGGAAGAACAAATACGGATGTCGCCGGGAGAATCCATTTCTTTGGATTTGCAGACAGGGCAGTTGAAAGGAAAGAAAGTCAATGCATGGCAGGCAATGGCGTGGGCGGAAGACAGAATCGAATATGACGATATAACATTGGGAGAGATGGTGAAGAAACTTTCCCGTCAGTACGATGTGCGTATTCAGTTGGAGTCCGAGAAGCTGGGCGACATGAAGTTCCGTGTTTCGTTGCGTAATAAAGAGACAATCGTAGACGTAATGGATGCGCTTAAAGAAATCATACCTATCAAAGTAGAATACAAGGAAAAGGATATATATATAAGATAAGAACTCTATGTTTAATTGTAAAGAAATCAAGTATGAATATTACTCAAATAGGCAGATTGGGGATGCTGTTGATGATGGCATCTGTTGCAATTTCGTGTTCTGACTCTAATCCTTTAGACTCATATACCCGTGTTCCATTTGAAAAGACGGAAACGGACGATGGAACTAGTGATGGTGACGGAGACGGTGCCGGCGGTTTGTTCGAGAAAGGAAACGGAACGGACAGCAAACCTTATGTGATAATGGATGGGACGCAGATTAAGAATATGCGTAGTGTATTGAAATCGGGAATAAAAGTTTATTTTCAGTTGGGCGCTGACATTGATATGGCAGGTATTGATGATTGGCAATCATTGAATGGCTCAGGAGATTTCCCTTATGAGATAGACTTTGACGGAGACAGTCATGTCATTAAGAACTTTAAATGCTCTGCCGGTGATTATCCGAGTTTCTTCGGGGTGTTGTGTGGTGATTGCCGTAATGTAGGTTTTGTTGACGCTTCCGTTTCGTCCACTCGGCAAGGTATAGGAATTATCACCGGTTATCTTGGACTTAAAGATAAGGGAAATGGTAGTAAGACGGGAAGAATTGTGAATTGCTATACGACCGGTGAGGTGATAGGATCCGGTGCTGCTGGTGGAATCGCCGGTGTGTTGGCAAACAGCTATGACGGACAGGAAAGCTATATAAAGAACTGCTATTCAAGTGCAACGGTCAACGACCAGGCTGCAAGCGGTGGAAAAGCGGGTGGTATTGTCGGGCGGAAAGTTGGTGTCGGTGGCTTTATTGAAAACTGTTATGCATATGGGGCGGTCAGCGCGACAAAAGGAGGCATAGGTGGTGTTTTAGGACAAATCGACAAGAATAGTGATATTGCCATCAAGAACAGTGCAGCATGGAGTAATATGACCGGAGTAGATACTTCGTCAACCGTAGGACGCATTGTCGGTGTATCTGCTTCATTGGGCAGCTATGAGAATTGTTATGCTTATGATGGTATCGTACTGAAAGTGAATGAAAGTATAATTATTCCATCGGACGAATCGTCGGCTACGGGAACGACATTTCACGGAGTGGCAAAAACGACCGGAGAGCTGGAAGATATTATCGTAGCTTGGAATCCGAATCTTTGGAAAAAAGGAACGGACGGTTATCCGATATTCCAGTGGTCTGAATAATAAGAGCCTATAAATACAAAAAGCAGAAATAATCTGCTTTTTTGTGTTTATAGGAGTTGGGTAGATGGACGATGAGTTGTTTTATCTTATAGAGGCGGTTCTTGAAAATTACTACAATCGAATATATATATATCCTTAAATATAAATCACTTTAAATTGTAACAACTTAATTGATAAAATTATGAATGACCGAAGAAACTCATTTTTTAGATTGTTTCTCCTGATTCTGTTATGTATGGGCGTCCAGTCATTTAGGGCGCAGACAGTTACGAAGGTCTTTAAGAATGAGCCGCTAAAAGCGGTATTGAAAGAAGTTGAGCGGCAGACAAAGTACTCCATTATCTATAAAACAGACGAGGTTAACGAAAACAAGCGAATAACAGCTTCCTTTCAACAAACAACTGTAAACAATGTGCTTGCTGCTGTTTTGGATAAAGACGTAGAGTACAAGCTACAAAACCGGATGATTATCATCACAAAGAAAACAGCACGCAATACCGCTACTGTCCCGTCACAGTCCTTACACCGGGTTGTGGGGAAAGTAGTCGATGTGAATGGCGAACCGATAATTGGTGCCAGTGTACAGGTGGTGGGACAATCTATGGGGACAGTCACAAACTTGGATGGTGAATTTACGTTGTCGTCCGTTCCGGTCAATGCGGTAATCGTAGTGTCATATATCGGGTTTGAAAAGAAAGAAATCAAAGTCTCCGAGTTGCAGAAATCTTCGAGAGTGATGCTTCGTGAGGATACAGCGACGTTGGAAGAAGTGGTAGTCGTTGGTTATGGTACTCAAAAGAAAGTTAATCTGACGGGAGCCGTAGCTGTAGTAGACACTAAAACGATGGAAGACAGACCTGTGCCGAGAGCTTCGCAGATGTTGCAAGGAACAGTTCCTAATATGAATGTTACTTTCGGGTCGGGCTATCCGGGGGCTTCGGCAACTATCAATATCCGTGGTGTCAATTCTATTAGCGGCAATGCATCGCCACTGGTTCTGATTGACGGTATAGAGGGAGATGTCGATCGCTTGAACCCGAATGACATCGCATCTATTTCAGTGCTGAAAGATGCCTCTTCTGCTGCCATTTACGGTGCGCGTGCCTCTTATGGTGTTATTCTAGTGACTACCAAAGAGGGGTCTGCCCGTAAGACTACCGTTTCGTATGATGGGAGATACTCATGGAGTAATCAGACGACTTCTACCGATTTTGAAACCAGAGGCTATTATTCGGCTGGTATTAACGACCTGTTTTATACCAACTATAATGGAAAGCCTTATACTAATTATACGGAAGAAGATTACCGTCAGCTTTGGTTACGGCGGAATGATAAAACGGAGAATCCGGAACGTCCCTGGGTAGTGACCGACCAACGCGATGGAAGGGACACATATGTATATTACGGTAATTTTGACTGGTATAATTATCTCTATCGTAAAAACAGACCGATGTGGGAGCATAATATCAGTGTTAGCGGGGGAAATGACAAGCTGAACTATTACTTATCAGGAAATACAGTTGACCAGACTGGTATCTTCAGGCAGAACCCCGATAAGTATAAGGTATATAACTTCAGAAGTAAAATCTCGGCTAAAATAACTCCGAGGCTGACCATCAGCAATAATACGAAGTACCATTACAATAGTTACTCTTATCCGGGACTGTCGGGCATTAATAATAACTTCAATACTGCTGTGAATCATGCGTTGGCTAGCTTTGTACCTGTCAATCCTGACGGTAGTGCCGTGTATCTGACCTCATTGAGTAATTCCGCAGTTTTGGATGGGATGGGGGCTATCCTTGCTTATGGAAAGCATAAAAATGAAGACCAGCGGTATGAGTTTTCCACAACATTTGAGGCAAGTTTCAATGTAATGAAAAACCTGAATATCCGTGCCAATTACAGTTACCTGCACTATAATTATCAAACCATGAACAGAACGGTGAATGTGCCCTATTCCAAATATCCAGGTGAAATATCCTACCTGACTACCGGAAACGGTGTGAATCAGTTGAAAGAAACACAAACCAATCATTGGTATCAGGCCTTCAATGTGTATGGTGACTATATGTTGGATTTTGCCGGTCATCAGTTCAAGATTATGGCTGGTTATAACTATGAAACCAAGCGTCTGAAAGACATTAAAGTCTCCCGCCAAGGGTTGCTTTCCGATGACCTGAATGACTTGAATCTGGCAGTCGGTGACGCAATGACTATGTCCGGCGGACAGAATGAATACGCACTTCTAGGTGCATTTTATCGTCTTAATTACTCCTACAAGGGCGGCCGTTACTTATTTGAGACGAGCGGACGCTATGACGGAAGTTCTCGTTTCAGAAGCGGACACCGTTTTGGTTTCTTTCCCTCAGCTTCCGTAGGATGGAGAATCAGTGAAGAACCGTTTTTCGGAAACTTAAAGAAGAATATTGATAATGTGAAATTACGCTTGTCGTACGGTTCGTTGGGAAATCAGCAGGTAGGATATTATGACTATATACAAACCATTAACACCAATGGTACAATGAATTATATATTTGGTGATCAGAAGAAAGGCTCTTATGCCAGTGTTTCCGACCCGAATTCCGCCGACCTGACTTGGGAAACCGTTTCGACTTGGAACGTGGGACTAGACCTCGGCTTTTTGAATAATCGTTTGAACTTGACTGCCGATGCTTATATCAGGGATACCAAAGGTATGCAAACTTCCGGCAAGAAACTTCCCGGTGCTTACGGAGCTAATGAACCCAAGCAAAATGCAGCCAACCTGCGTACCAAAGGTTGGGAATTGATGCTGACATGGAACGACGCTTTCAAGCTGGCAAACAAGCCTTTCCGCTATAACCTGTCCGTAGGCTTGGCGGACAATACATCGGAAATAACGAAATTCGATAATCCGTCCAAGATATTGAGCGATTATTATGTCGGGCAGAAACTGGGAGATATTTGGGGATATGTAGTGGACGGACTTTTCAGAACGGACGAAGAAGCGGCAAACTATAACGTTGACCAAACGGCAGTGAACTTCGTTATCAACACGGCACAGGTGAATCCGGGACTTCATGCCGGTGATATGAAGTTCGTAGATTTGGACGGTAACAATAAAATATCTTCCGGTTCGAATACAGCGGATGACCCGGGTGACCGGAAAATAATCGGAAACTCATTGCCGCGTTATACGTATAGTATTCAAGGTGGTTTCGACTGGTACGGTTTCGACTTCTCTATCTATCTCCAGGGCATAGGACATCAGGACTGGTATCCGGGCACTAACTCCGTATTCTTTTGGGGACCGTATGCGCGTCCGTACTCATCATTCATTCCCCGTGATTTCTTGAGTAATGTATGGAGCCCGGAAAATCCGGATGCTTATTTCCCGCGTCCGATAGGGTATCTTGCTTTGGGCAATAATCGTTCTTTGGGAGTGGTGAACGACCGTTATTTGCAGAATCTAGCCTATTGCAGGGTAAAGAATATAACAGTAGGTTATACGATTCCCGCCGTATGGACGAAGAAAGTGAAGATAGAACGCCTGCATATCTATTTCAGTGGCGAGAACCTGTTTACTTTCTCTCCACTAAAGAGTGATTACATTGATCCGGAACAGGCATCGGCGGAGAACTCCATTAAGTCGGCAAATGGTAACGCTAAACTGTATCCTTGGTCGAAGACCTATTCTTTTGGAGTGAACGTAACTTTTTAAACTAAATAATATCTGAATTATGAAACCTGTTTATATAGTATCTTGGTTGCTCGCATTGGCGGTATCTTTCGTATCTTGCGACGATTGGTTGGATAAGACACCTAAAGACCGTCTGTATCCTGATGTGTATTTCAAGACTGAGGATGAGTTGCGGTTGTTTACGAATCAGTTTTATAATAACTTGATTCCGGCTGCCGCCGATATCTATTCCGAATCATCCGATTTAATTGTCAAGTCCGATTTGATGCTCGAAATGTCCGGGCAGCGTATCATCCCCGATGAGGGAAACGGCTGGAATTTTACTGCACTCCGGGATATTAATTTCTATTTGCAGTATTCTCACAACTGCACGGATGTGAATGCCCGTAACCGTTATGATGGTGTCGCCCGTTTTTTCAGAGCTTATTTCTATTTTGAGAAGGTGAAGAGGTACGGTGACATTCCCTGGTATGACAAAGCACTTGATTCGGACGACCCGGATTTGTATAAGGCCCGGGATTCACGGGAATTCGTCATGCAGAAAATGTTGTCCGACCTGGATTTTGCGATTACCAATCTTCCGAAAACAAAAAATGCATATATACTGACCCGGTGGACAGCCTTAGCACTGAAATCCCGTGTCTGTCTGTTCGAGGGGACTTTCCGCAAATATCACGGATTAGAGGATTATGAGAAATATTTGGATGCTTGTGTCTCGGCATCCGAAACTTTTATGAATGAAAGCGGATATACGCTCTATAAATCGGGCAGCACACCTTACAGGGATTTATTCGCTTCCATGAATCTGCAAGCGGATGAAATCATTTTCGGTCGCGACTATGAAGCCTCTCTTTCTGTTCTTCATAATGTGCAGAATTATGAGAATGCCACTACGATGGGGCGCCCGGGATTAAATAAGAAGATTGTGAATTCTTATCTGATGGCGGACGGAAGCCGTTTCACGGATAAAGCCGGTTATGAAACAATGACTTTCGAGCAGGAATGTCAGAATCGGGACCCACGACTGGCACAAACTATCCGTACTCCCGGATATACGAGAATAGGAAGTACAAAGAAAGAGGCTCCGAACCTTGCTTACACAATGACGGGATATCACCTGATAAAATATTCGATGACGGCTAATTATGATGAATATAATAAATCATGCAATGATATTCCACTGTTCCGTACGGCAGAGGTATACTTGAATTTTGCAGAAGCAAAAGCCGAATTGGGAACTTTGAAGCAGGCGGATATTAATAAATCCATCAAGTTACTCAGAGACAGGGTAGGGATGGGGAATCTGGATATGGAACTGGCTAATTCAAAACCGGATCCGTACCTGATGAGTGCTGCCACAGGTTATCCGAATGTGAAAGGAGCTAACCAGGGGGTAATTCTTGAAATTCGCCGTGAACGGACTATCGAACTGGCGATGGAAGGTTTCCGCTATTACGACATCATGCGCTGGAAAGAAGGGAAATTATTCGAGAATGACTTGCTGGGAATCTATATCCCCGGTCCGGGTACTTACGATTTGGACCAGGACGGTACGGATGATGTCTGCTTCTACGTTGGAACGAAACCTGCCGGAAATGTACCTTTATATCTGGAAATTGGCGAACAGATTCGTTTGTCGAACGGTGAGAGCGGTTATATCATCTGTCATAGTCTGATTACTAAAAAATGGAATGAAGACAGAGATTATTTATATCCTGTTCCTATCAGCGAACGTACTTTGTCTAATGGTGCAGTCACACAGAATCCCGGTTGGAATGACGGATTGAACTTTAATTAATTAGATTCAGAAATATAAATTCTTATGAAAAATATGATTTCTTATATATGGCTTTTGGCAGCAGTGTTTGCCAACTTGTCCTGTGCCGATGACATGGACAACTCCAAGTTCGATAATATGATACCCTACGGCAAACAGGAGGTTTCTTATACTTACCCGAAAGGAGAGGATAATCTCAGAGTACTGACTTTTAACATAAGGCATTGTGCCGGCAGCGATGGCGTGATTAATTATGACAGAACTACCGCTATTATCAATGGAATGGAGCCTGATATTGTTTGCTTGCAGGAAGTGGACTATATGACTACCCGCAGCAATAAAGTCGACCAGTTGAAAATCTTGGCGGATAAAACAGGAATGAACCACTATTTCAGTAAGTCAATCAGCTATCAGGGAGGTGAATACGGAAACGGTCTTTTATTTAAAGGAACACCGGTCAGTACACGGACTTACCCGCTTCCCGGTGCTGAACTTCGTTCTGCTGCCATAGCCGAATTTGAGAATTATGTAGTCATCTCCACGCATCTGGCTCTGGAAGAAAATAACAGAATAGAGTCTGCGAAGTTATTGACACAGCTTGCCAAAGAATACAAAAAGGTAGTGTATATGGCAGGTGACTTTAATGAAGACTTGATGAACGGGGCATTCTTTACGGAGTTGAAAAAGGAATGGAATGTAGTTAGTTCTACGGAAAATACTTTCCCTACGGGGCAATCTACCAAGCGCATCGACTTTGTTGTGGCATTGAAGAGTCCTGCAACGAGTGTGGTGAAATCGAATGTCGTGTATAATCTGGACGGTGTTAACGTTTCGATGGCTTCCGACCATTATCCTCTTTATTGCGATTTCCGCAAGGTGACGGCACTCGAAGAATTTCCGAAAGCCGTGGGCGATTTGCGCATAGCTAATTACTTCATGAAAAACTGTGCCGGTACGGACGGAATTATTGACTATGACCGCATCGCTGCTGTTATAAATAAAATGAATTCCGATATTATCTGCTTGCAGGGACTGGATAAGGAGACGGAGCGCTCAAGCGGCATAGACCAGTTGAATACATTGGCGCAAAAGAGTAATATGCATGATTATTTTGCTAAAGCGATTGATTACAAGGGCGGAGAGTTTGGCGTAGGTATATTGACGAAAGACGAACCAATCAGTGTGGACAGGTATCAGATGCCGGGAAAGAGTGAGATGCGTGCGGCAATGGTAGTGGAATATGAGAAATTTGTGGTAGCCAGTACGAATTTTGATACGGATATGGCTAAACGTATTGAGGCGCTTCAGACATTGCATACGAAGTTGTCCGCTTATAACAAGCCGGCATTCTTGGCTGGCTATTTCAATGAAGGCAATTTGGAAAGCGACTTCTTCAAGAAAGTAAAGGAAGATTGGAATCTTCTTAGTGCGGACAAGTCGACCGAAAACGGTGGAAAACAGCGTCGTCTGGACTTTATTGTATCTTTGAAAGACCATGACGTTACTGTGACGCAAGCCGACGTGATGGAATATCTGACCGGAGCCGACGTTGCGACCGCTTCTTCACACTATCCTCTCTTCTGTGACTTCACAGGTTTGAAATAAAACATGATTGGGTGCGGAATGCTATATGGATACTAATTGACTAAAATGTAATAATCCCGTTTTTTCACTCCAGATAGATAGAATGAAGAAACGGGATGTTATTTTGCTCGTATTCTCATTATGAGTGCTTTACTTTGGTAGGAGTAACATATTCTGCAGAATATTGTTCTTTTAGACAAATATTCGTGTAACTTTGCAAACTGTTAGTATAAAAACAAGAGGAGAAAGAATGATAGTTTGCATAGCCGAAAAACCATCTGTAGCACGCGATATAGCCGAAGTACTCGGCGCTCATACCAGAAAAGAAGGATATATAGAAGGAAACGGATACCAGGTGACTTGGACGTTCGGGCATCTCTGTACCTTGAAAGAGCCGCATGAATATACGCCGAAGTGGAAGTCATGGAGCCTGGGGAGTTTGCCGATGATTCCGCCACGTTTCGGTATCAAGCTGATTGGGCATGATCCGGGTATTGAAAGACAATTCCATATTATCGAAGGGCTGATGCAGAATGCGGATGAAATCATCAATTGCGGTGATGCCGGTCAAGAAGGAGAATTGATTCAGCGTTGGGTGATGCAGAAGGCTGGAGCACGCTGTCCGGTGAAGAGACTGTGGATTTCTTCTTTGACGGAAGAAGCTATTCGTGAAGGTTTTTCCAAGTTGAAAGATCAGTCTGATTTTCAGTCGTTGTATGAGGCGGGACTTTCTCGTGCAATAGGTGACTGGCTGTTGGGAATGAACGCTACCCGCCTTTATACGATTAAGTACGGTCAAAACAAGCAGGTGCTCTCTATCGGTCGTGTGCAAACGCCTACTTTGGCATTGATTGTCAACCGCCAGTTGGAAATCGCCAATTTCCAACCCAAGCAATATTGGGAATTGAAAACAAACTATCGCAACACTACCTTCTCTGCCCTCATCCGCAAGAGTGATGAAGAAATAGCTGCGGAGGAAGAGAAGAACGGTGGAAAAAAGAAAATAGACAATCCGGGCATCGACCCCATTGCCAATCGTGAAGAAGGTGAAGCTTTGGTGGAACGTATCAAAGACCTGCCATTTATAGTAACCAGTGTCGGCAAGAAAGACGGAAAGGAATACGCCCCGCGCTTGTTCGACTTGACTTCTCTTCAGGTGGAGTGTAACAAGAAATTCGCCTATTCCGCCGATGAGACACTGAAACTTATCCAGTCTCTTTATGAAAAGAAAGTGGCTACCTATCCGCGTGTCGATACAACTTTCCTGAGTGATGATATTTATCCGAAATGTCCCGGTATTCTGAAAGGACTTCGTGACTACGAAGTTTTGACAGCTCCGCTGAACGGTTCCACGCTACCTAAATCAAAAAAGGTATTTGATAACTCGAAAGTGACAGACCACCACGCTATTATCCCTACCGGAGTGTATGCTCAAAACCTTACCGATATGGAACGTCGTGTCTACGACTTGATAGCCCGTCGTTTTATAGCAGTGTTCTATCCCGATTGTAAGATTTCGACTACTACTGTGATGGGCGAAGTGGATAAGATAGAATTTAAAGTCACCGGAAAACAAATTCTTGAACCGGGCTGGCGTGTAGTATTCGCTAAAGACGTGAAAGACTCTGCCGAAGAGAAAGAAGACGAGGACGAAAATGTTCTTCCTGCCTTTGTGAAAGGAGAGAGCGGTCCTCACATTCCCGACTTGAACGAGAAATGGACGCAGCCACCAAGACCTTTTACGGAAGCGACTTTGCTCCGTGCAATGGAAACAGCCGGAAAACTGGTGGATAATGATGAACTTCGCGATGCTTTGAAAGAGAATGGTATCGGTCGTCCGTCTACCCGTGCAGCTATTATAGAAACCTTGTTCAAACGAAATTATATCCGCAAAGAGAGAAAGAACCTGATTGCCACCCCGACAGGAGTGGAACTGGTGCAACTAATCCACGAAGAACTTTTGAAATCGGCGGAATTGACAGGTATTTGGGAAAAGAAGTTGCGCGAGATTGAAAAGAAAACATATGACGCCCGCCAATTCCTCGAAGAACTGAAGCAAATGGTTTCGGAAGTCGTGATGAGTGTACTGTCTGATAACACGAATCGTCGTATTACTATTCAAGACGCAGTAACTGCCAAAGCCGAAGAGAAAGCGAAGAAAGAACCTAAAAAGCGCGAACGGAAAGCGGCAAGTGCACCCAAAGAGAAGAAAGCGAAGCCCGAAACAAAAGGGATAGAAAATGCAAAAGCAGAAACGCTGTCAGTTCCTGCATCAGCTCCTGCTCCCGTTTCATCCCCGGTCAATAATCCGGATTCATTTGTCGGACAACCTTGTCCGGCTTGTGGTAAGGGAACGATTATAAAAGGGAAAACAGCCTACGGATGCTCTGAATGGAGAAACGGATGTACGTACCGAAAGAATTTTGAGTAGTGCAGGTTTCTGAACGACCGATATCTTTTTCTTGAATCCTTTTTACTATGGTGGAAATGTTATCTTGATGAGTTGAATCTATTTATTTAGTTCCTTTTCGCACGGTTATGGACTAACCGTTTTCGGGCTTAAAAAAGAGTAAAAGAACGGGATTATCCCCGATACATTTTCAATAAATGCAGTAAAAAACATGTTTTTAGAGATTAAGAGCTTTTTGAACGATGAATTAGGATGTGTAAAACGAGAAATGTAAAATAGTTATTTGGTTAATACATAGCATAATATACCTTATTATATTCTCAAACAATTCTCATCGTTATGAGAAAAAATACTCATCGCGATGAGAAAATATTCTCATAGGGATGAGAATTAATTCTTATCACCGTGAGAAAATGTTCTTATCACGATGAGAAAATATTCGATTAAGTGATAGCCTAACGAAGCGTTATTGAAGAGCCCGATGTCCGGCACACTTAGTTTAGTAAAAACTTCATTTACCAAAATAGCGAAAGGAGAGTGGAATAGCAAGCAGTAAATAATATTTCCTTCCAATGGCAAGTTTTTTTACTAGGACGATACTGAAAGGCCGGAGAAATACTCGGATAAATTCTTTATTTTCATTAAAATCGTCTTTCTTTCAGGCAATAGTTATCATACAGTTGTTATTTATAAAAGAGTAACCAATTATTTAAACCAAAAAGAAAATGAAGAAGAAGTTAACAGGAGTTGCATTATTATTGGCTGCCGTTTCCCTGGGAAGCACGCAGCCTGTAGCAGCGTGTACGCGCGCAGTATATATAGGGCCGGAGCAAATGGTGATAACCGGTCGTACGATGGACTGGAAGGAAGATCTCCAATCAAATCTTTACGTGTTTCCACGTGGCATCCAGCGTACGGGACACAATAAGGAGAAGACATTGAACTGGACAGCCAAATATGGAAGTATCGTTGCTGCAGGTTATGATATAGGTACTTGCGACGGAATGAATGAAAAAGGACTGGTGGCGAGCCTGCTCTTCCTGCCGGAGACGATCTATTCATTGCCGGGAGATACCCGTCCGGTGATGGGAATAAGCATCTGGACGCAATACGTACTGGATAATTTTGCCACCGTGCGTGAAGCTGTGGATGAATTGAAGAAAGAAACATTCCGTATTGACGCCCCACGTCTGCCGAATGGTTCGGAATCGACGCTGCATCTTGCTATTACCGATGAAACGGGAAATACGGCCATATTGGAATATCTGGACGGGAAACTGAGCATTCATGAAGGAAAACAATACCAGGTGATGACAAACTCTCCCCGTTATGAATACCAGTTGGCTATCAATGACTATTGGAAAGAAGTAGGCGGTCTGCAAATGCTGCCGGGAACCAACCGCTCGAGCGACCGTTTTGTACGTGCCTCTTTCTATATCCATGCCATTCCTCAGACTTCCGATGCTAAAATAGCTGTACCCAGTGTGTTGAGCGTAATGCGTAATGTTTCCGTTCCGTTCGGAATCACAACTCCCGACAAACCCTACATTTCTTCTACGCGTTGGCGTACCGTTTCCGACCAAAAGAATAAAGTCTATTATTTTGAATCGACTTTAACCCCGAACTTGTTTTGGCTGGATTTGAAGAAGATTGATTTCAGTCCGAAAGCGGGTATCAAGAAATTGTCTTTGGCGAATGGTGAGATATATGCCGGTGACGCAGTGAAGGACTTGAAGGATAGCAAATCATTTACATTCCTTTTCCAAACTCCGGTGATGTAAAGACTCGTTATCTATAAATAAAAAAGAACGGTGGACAGGCTTGTACCCAAGCATTTGTCCACCGTTCTTTTTTATGTCTTTCTATCGGGTGTGGTATCTCCCACTTTTAGAGTCTCGCATATTCCTTATGAAACTCGACCACTGCTTCGATACCTTTACGGAAAATATCCAGTGAAAAGTTCTCATTCGGAGAATGGATAGCATCCGATTCTAGTCCGAATCCCATCAATACGGTTTTGGTTCCCAACACTTGCTCGAAAGTGGAAATGATAGGGATGCTGCCGCCGCGGCGCACAGCCAGCGGTTTCTTGCCGAAAGCTATCTCGAAGCCTTTCTCTGCCGCCTGATAAGCGGGAAGAGAGATAGGGCACACATATCCCTGTCCGCCATGCATCGGAGTAACTTTCACCTGCACCGTATCGGGAGCGATGCTGCGGATATAATCAGCAAACATCCGGGAAATCTTATGATGATCCTGATGCGGAACCAACCGACAGGAAACTTTAGCGTATGCTTTTGAAGGGAGTACAGTCTTCGAACCTTCTCCTGTATATCCGCCCCATATTCCGCACACGTCAAAAGACGGACGGCAACTGTTGCGTTCCAACGTGCTATATCCTTTCTCCCCGAACACTTCCTTCACACCGATTGCCTCTTTGTATTTCTTCTCATCGAAAGGAATATGCGCAATCATGTCCCGTTCGGCTTGCGGAACTTCTTCCACGTCGTCATAAAATCCGGGGATGGTAATCCGTCCGTCGGCATCTGTCACTTTGCTGATAATCTGGCAAAGCGTGTTGATGGGGTTGGCCACCGCGCCACCGAAGTGACCGGAATGTAAGTCCCGGTTCGGTCCGGTGACTTCTATCTCCCAGTAAGCCAGTCCGCGCAGGCCCGTGGTCAGCGAAGGAAGCTCCGCTCCCAGCATACTCGTATCGGAGACGAGGATTACATCTGCTTTCAGAAGTTCCTTGTGTTCCTCACAGAACGCTTCCAGACTGGGAGAACCGATTTCCTCTTCTCCTTCGAAGATGAACTTCACATTATTCTTTAACAGACCGTTTTTAAGCAGATACTCGAACGCTTTTACCTGAATGAAAGATTGTCCTTTGTCATCGTCAGCGCCACGCGCCCAAATATACCCGTCCCGTATTTCCGGTTCGAACGGCTGGCTTTTCCAAAGTTCCAACGGTTCGGCAGGCATAACGTCATAGTGGGCGTAGACCAGCACAGTCTTGGCATCCGGGTCTACTATTTTCTGGGCGAAGACAATCGGGTTGCCTTTAGAGGGCATTACCAGTGCTTCGTCTACTCCGGCTTCCACTAACAGTTGCGCCCAACGTTCGGCACACGCCAACATGTCGTCGTGATGCTCCGGCAGTGCGCTGATGCTTGGAATACGGATGAGGCTGAACAAGTCTTCCATTATCTTTGACTCGTTCGCGGCAATATATCTCTTGATTTCGTTCATAACTTAAATAAAAATTAAAGCTGTGTAGTTTTATCCAACAGATAATAATCGAGTATGGTCATGGCTGCCATTGCTTCGACGATAGGCACGGCACGCGGCAGTACGCAGGCGTCGTGGCGTCCGCGGGCTTTCAATGTGGTGTCTACTCCGTCGATGTTGACTGTTTCCTGTTCCATCAATATGGTGGCGATAGGTTTGAAGACAACACGGAAATAGATATCCTGTCCGTTGCTCAGACCGCCCTGGATACCACCGGAGTGGTTGGTATGTGTTTCGATCCGTCCGTTATTGTTGTAGAAAACATCGTTCTGTTCGGAACCTCTCATCTTCAATCCCTTGAATCCTTCACCGTATTCAAATGCTTTGGCTGCGTTGATACTTAGCATGGCATTGCCCAGGGCAGCATGAAGTTTACCGAAAACAGGTTGTCCCAGTCCGATGGGGCATCCTTTGATGACACAGGTCAGCGTGCCGCCGATGGTGTCGCCTTCGCCTTTCACCTTATAGATAAGGTCTGCCATTTCCTTCGCCTTTTCCGGGTCGGGACAGCGTACGTCGTTGGTTTCTATCAGGTCGAGGTCATAATCAGAATACGTACCTTCCAGCTTGATGCCGCCTACCTGCGATGTATAAGCGGTGATGCTGACTCCCAACTGGCGGAGCGCCAATTTGGCCAAAGCGCCGGCTACAACGCGCGAAATCGTTTCGCGTGCCGAAGAGCGTCCGCCACCGCGGTGGTCACGGATGCCATACTTCACGGTGTAAGTATAGTCAGCGTGTGAAGGACGATATACATTTTTCAGGTTATTGTAGTCACTAGAGTGCTGATTCTCGTTCCATACGATAAAACCGATAGGGCATCCGGTAGATTTGCCTTCGAAAATACCGGAAAGGAACTCAACTTTATCAGCTTCTTTACGTGGTGTGGTAAGGATGGATTGTCCCGGACGGCGGCGATTCAGTTCTTGCTGTACAAATTCTTCGTCGATGGTGATTCCTGCAGGAAATCCGTCAATCACTCCCCCAACTCCTTTTCCATGAGACTCGCCGAAACTCGTGAGCCGAAAGATGTTGCCAAATGAATTAAACATAGTTGTGGCTTTTTTAAAATTACTGTATGCAAATATAACAAAGTTTTCGATAAGATTGTTGAGAACTCAAAATATCTTCAAAAAAGGAAGCATATTGAACCTTTTTTCTCCTTTTTAGTTTATAATTGACGATTATTTAATAACTAAACCAACAATGTATGAAAAAGAAACTTTTGTATTTATGGGCATTGGCATGCTCCGTCGCTCTCTTTACAGCTTGCAGCAGTGATGATGATAATGATATAAGTGGTGCTAATCCACCAGAAGAGGAGGAAGCGGTCGTAACGGCCCCGGATGTAGTGGGGACGTATTGGGGGAATCTGGATATATCAATGAAACCGGACGACTCCGATCAGGAAACGGTGATTGGCAATGGGATAGCCAAGTTTATAACTATTTCCCAGGTCAGCGACACGGAAGTGAAAATGGAATTGAAAGAGTTTGAACTGTTTCTGAATGGAACTATCATGAAGTTCGGTGATATCGTAATAGATAAATGTACGGTAAAAAAAGAGGCTGATGCCTCGACTTTCACCGGTCAGCAGGATTTGATCTTTTCGGGAGTTGCCGCCGCTCTCGGCACTTGTGCCACCACAGTGGAAGGTACGGTGGAAGGTGAAAATCTCACCATGAATATTAATGTGAAAGTGACTGCATTGCAACAGACCGTGAAAGTGACCTATTCCGGTGTGAGGCAGGTAGAGAAATCCAGATAAATACGAATCTTGCAGATACTTTTTGCGGGGCTGCCTAAAGGAGAAATCTCTTTCAGGCAGCCCCGCTTTTTATCTGGAATATGCTCTTAAAATGCATATCCGAAACCGACATTCAAATAGATGGGATACATGGAGAAAGTAATCGTATGGAAGTCGTTTTTGAAGATGTTATTCAGTCCCCAGGTGAGGTCTGCATATACATTCAGATGCTTGAAAGCTCTCCATCCGGCTCCTGCCTGCAATCCCCACTGGAAATGCCGCAAGTCGTCCGAGAAATCATAGGTTGCAATCTTTCCGTCGGTAAATTCCACTTTGGGGCCGGTAGGGTCGTCTTCCCGTAAATATCCTTCATATACATGTCCAGAGAAGTCTCTTGAAAGTATATAGGAGAAATAAGGTCCAGCCTTTACATTCCATCGGCTCGTCAATTTATAAGTGGCCATTAAAGGAATTGTCAGCCCTGCGGTGTGTACTTTGGTTTTCACTCCACCCGTCCATACACCGCTGATTCTTTCGCCGCCTTGCCCGAGAATCTCCATATTGTAATTCTTTACGGTAGCTTCGGTCGTCATCGCCTTGTTTTCAAGACGTAGCCCGACAATGATGCCCAGCCTGTTCTGGACAGCCACCCATTTGGTGACCTCGCCACCGATAGTAATGGCAAGTGTCGGATTATAACCGTCTATCGAACGGATTTCCACAGGCAGAGGAAGCGGAGCCGTGCCGCCGATACTGATTCCTGCTTTTACTTCATATTCCAGTCCGCGCAGGGCGGAGCGGATGAGTGTCTCGTTTCTGTCTACTTGTGAATAGCCGGGCAGGGCTACTCCTATACAGGCAAGCAAACTGAATATATGTGGGTAAATTCTCATCTTTATAGCTGTTATAAAATTAATTTTCCGAGTGATAGATTAGTTCGACTTCATCAATCAGTAAAGTACTTCCGATTGCTCCGTTGAAATAAGCGCCTTCCAGACTTGACGTGAATACGATGGCAACATTATACTTGCCATCCTTCAGTTTCTCCTTATCAATGAACTTGCCGGGCAGGGTGGTGAACGGCAGTTTGAAATACGTCCATTCGTCTGTTTCTTTGGCATTGTCGATGCGTGCCATCGAAACCAAGTTGGGGCTGGTGAACGCATTGCTACCGTCCAGCGTAGAGACAGATTCGCTCGTCTCGTACATGATGGCGTATATATCGCATATGTCACGTTTCCCCTCGACAGTGTTTCCCCCTTCTGTGAATTTATCTCCCGCTTTGTATTTATAATAACCTGCCAGGTAAGTCGGGACATATCGGAAAGGAAGCCCGAATTTCGTAGCTTGCAGCGGGTTGCTCATGGCATTGCCTACATCGAAAGAACCGATGAACAAGTTTCCTGCCGCGATAGGCATCCCCATCAACTGACCGAAGAATCCCGTGCTGCGTGTCACCAATGAAAGGCATTTCCCTTCTTTACCGTCCGTTATCTGGAAGGTGGGGTAGTCATCGGCCGTTTTAGGTACTCCTGTCAGGGCATAACCGACATTTCCGCTGGCCCATTCCATGACTACCTTGTCGCCCTCACGTTCCACAAAGATGTAGTATTTCTTTCCGCCCAGAGTATCCTCGAAATGATAATTCGTAGCAAGTTCCGTATCTATGACGGATACTGTATAAGTCTTTTTCCAGACACCGTCGGCGGCTGTGACGGTGTACTTCTGCGGAGAGTTAAAGTCCCGCACAGTTCCGCTTTGCGGACTGATAGTTGCTCCCGGAGTCAGAGTAAACTCCGGTGCAAGTTCTGAAATATCCGTTTCCGGTCCGACAAAGAGAGTGACAGAATTATTATTAATGATGGGGTGGGTAGTCATTACTACTTCCGGCAGTTTGCAACTTAGTATATCTGCTTCTGCATTGGGAGCTTCGTCGCGAATGCAAGAAGACGAAATAATAACCAATAGCAAATAGAAAATCACGTGTTTTGCTTTCATTTTTCTCTTATTCTTGCTTAAAACTTTGGTTCTTCGAAGAATTAATAACAAAATGAGATTTTATTTGTTCACTAAGACGTACAGGATAGAAAAGAATTTTCTATTTTTGTGGGAACAAAACTTTAAAAGCGCATGACTCAATCTGAAAGACAGCAAATTATAGGGCTGATAAAAAAAGAAGTAATTCCGGCTATCGGTTGTACGGAACCAATTGCCGTGGCACTTTGCGTAGCCAAAGCGGCAGAAACATTGGGTGAGAAACCCGAAAAGATAGAGGTATTATTGAGTGCCAATATACTGAAGAATGCCATGGGAGTAGGAATCCCCGGTACAGGTATGGTGGGGCTTCCTATCGCTGTTGCCCTGGGCGTGTTAATCGGCAAATCAGACTACCAGTTGGAAGTCTTGAGAGACTGCACGCCGGAAGCAGTGGCGCAAGGCAAACAGTTTATCGCAGAAAAGCGAATCTGTATCTCTTTAAAGGAAGATATTGAAGAGAAGCTATACATTGAAGTGATTTGTAAGGCTGGCGGTAAAACTGCCAAAGCCGTCATTGCCGGCGGACACACTACCTTTATATATATAGCCAAAGACGAGAAAGTCTTGCTCGACAAACAGCATACTGCCAGTACGGAGGAAGAAGATTCTTCTCTTGAACTGAGCCTGCGCAAGGTTTATGACTTTGCCCTGACAGCCCCCTTGGATGAAATCCGTTTCATTCTCGACACTGCCCGCCTGAACAAAGCGGCTGCCGAACAAGCCTTTAAAGGCAACTACGGACATTCTTTAGGAAAAATGCTTCGTGGTACGTATGAACATAAGGTGATGGGCGACAGTGTATTTTCGCATATCCTTTCTTATACTTCAGCCGCTTGTGACGCCCGCATGGCAGGAGCCATGATTCCGGTCATGAGCAACTCCGGCAGCGGTAATCAAGGCATATCTGCCACATTACCCGTCGTAGTCTTTGCTGAAGAAAACAATAAGAGCGAAGAAGAACTTATCCGCGCCCTAATGTTGAGCCATCTCACGGTCATCTATATTAAACAAAGTTTGGGGCGCTTGTCTGCCTTGTGCGGTTGTGTAGTAGCTGCCACTGGTTCCAGTTGCGGAATCACCTGGCTGATGGGCGGAAGCTACGACCAGGTAACCTTTGCCGTTCAAAATATGATTGCCAACCTGACGGGAATGATTTGTGACGGTGCGAAACCGAGTTGTGCCCTGAAAGTGACTACCGGAGTTTCGACAGCCGTATTGTCAGCTATGATGGCTATGGAAAACCGTTGTGTGACTTCCGTAGAAGGTATTATTGATGAGGATGTAGACCAGAGTATCCGCAATCTGACAAGAATCGGCTCGCAGGCCATGAACGAAACGGATAAAATGGTGCTTGATATTATGACGCACAAAGGATGCTGAATAAGAAACAGGCAAATTAAGGAACAAGTGAATTAAAGAACCGACAAATAAAAAATGGATAATGAAACCGGAAAGTTCATTATCCATTTTATTTTTATGGCAGTGAACACTAAAGTTACACCACGTTGTTTGTTATAACTAAAAGTTATACCGGAGCAAAACGCTCCGGTATTAATTGGTTGCTAAGATAGCAATTATTTTTCTTTTATCCTTTCATTTTCTTATTTATTTCATGTAGATTGTTTGAAATATTACATAATACCTTCAAAACAGCCCATGTGAAAATAGATGATATTAACAAGGCAATCGACCAAATCATTAATGTTATGCCTATTTCATAATCTGAAAATTTATCAACTCCTACAAAGAATAGAATGATAGCTGTGGGAGTTCCTAAAATTAGAGTTGCTATAGCGATAACATTTAAAACGCTTTCAGCTTTCCCTAGAGCTTCTTCATCTACTTCATTTTTTTTCTTTTCCACCAATGTAGAATAAGTAGATTTCATACATTGATAACAATAATCACTTGCAGACGTTTCATTCATATCACATCCACATTTCAAACATTTCTTTCCCATAACTTTGCGTTTTATTGGTTAATACTAAATAATAATGTTTCGATTTAGTTAGCATCAACCTCACGCATATATATGAAAAAGGCGTAGAGCTAATGCCTAACGCCATCGAGGGCTACCACACCCTACTCACTTATAGGCAAAAGTCCACGCCAGTATATTGGCGTATAAACGCAATACACCCATAAGTGAGTTCAAATAGCCTTATTGCTTTCAAGGTGGTAGTTCGATGGCGATTAGGCTATAATATGTAAAAAGCGTACCACCTATTCGATGATACGCTGCAAATATAAGAATAACTTCATAAATAACAAACGGTTAATCCTTCTTCTTTTTCTGTTTGGGCATCTTTGTAGATACTGATACGATTTCTTTCAGACCTGCAACCTTCTCCGGGTAAGGATACTTTTTAAGTATCTCATTCATTCCTTCTAGGATTTCCTGAAATTCCTCTTCGGAGATTTTTTGTTTCTTCATCTCCCAATAAGCTTCTGCTATACTATTAAACTTTTTCTTTCCCATAATTAAGCAACATTACGCAAAAGTAAATTAAATCTTTGAGAATCGGTGAAATTCCGAGTGTTAAATCGGAAAATAAATTCATCAATATACTTTTGCAAATGTTTTCTGCTTACTCGAATATACGTTCCTAACATCATTCTGTCAAAATGAGACCAAACATTTTCGATACCATTTGTACTAACAACGATTATTTCCCCTTCATCAGTAGCATAGGTTGTACCATAAAAGTGTTTACTATGGTCTACATCTCTTTGCTCGTAATCAATATTAATACCTGGATAACTTGCTCCATCTGTATAGACAACACTTCCTTCTTCTACATATTCATGTACGATAGAAAGTAATGTATCTCCATGAATATTAGGAACTACTTTAGCGACCACCCTTCCATCTCTTTCCCGCATTCCAAATACAGGAACTTTATCTTTATAACTACGTCCTTGACATCTCTCTACTTTCTTATCTTTATGTCTGTTCTTATTTTTCCCACCCACAAATGTTTCGTCTATCTCAACTTCGCCAGATAACTTAGAATTGTTTGCATTTGCTTTTGCAACAAACTCTCTAATCTTCATAAGCATATGCCAAGCAGATTTTTGAGTTATCTCTAAGATACGAGCTAATTGGCATGAAGAAATGCCACCTTTGTCTGCTTGAAACAGAAACATTGCAAGTAACCATTTTGTCATAGGCAATTTGGTATTTGCAAGTGGAGTACCTGTTTTTACATCAAAGTATCTTCCAGTATTCTTGCACTTATATTTACCGTTCTTACATTTGTACACCTTAGATGTCG
>OJQL01001183.1_pt1 | contig 21674 bp, 26 predicted proteins | sample 1598731 | NCBI WGS metagenome assembly OJQL01 (sample SAMN03922510, study PRJEB24848) | human gut metagenome | isolation source: stool sample | host: Homo sapiens | place: Germany | collected 2010-02
TAGGTGGTTGACCTCCTTTCTGTGCGTGGTGTCCTCTCACTAATAGGAGAAAAACAGGGTGTGAAGCGGAACTGTTTTTGAAAAATCCGAAAAATATTTTGAGGGGTTTTTCAGCGGCGCAAGCCGCATAAGCAGGGTTTGGGGAAGGCACTCCCCAACAAGATTCCCGCAGGGGCAAAATGAGCGATAAGCGAATTTTGGCACCTCGGTAGAATCTTGCTCTAAGAAACTGCCGGCCTGCCGTTCACTTGCTACTGCCACTTTTTCAGAAAATCTATAACCAGCTTTTTTTATAAAAGGCTGCGGGCTGGCGTTTTTCCCTTACTCCCTTCAAACCACAAAAGAGCAGAATGGACGGACTTTCCGGCAAGAACTTTTCCGGCGGCTCGGTCTTTCCCGACAATAAGGCGTTTCGGAAGCTGCGTTTTGCCCGCTGTCTGAAAAAAATGGCAGCCTTTTTTGGTTTCACTGTCTAATACGGAACTTTTGGAAATTTGCCAAAAATGGGCGCAAAAAAAGCAGCAAATCTTTTTCGGACTTACTGCAAAAAATGATTTTGATTCTTATATATTTTTTTTAGACATATTGATTTTGCTTAATGGAAGATGTATAATTGTAGTAAATATTTGTGAAAGGGTGAGTCCAATGGCTTTTTAATTTATCTTTTGAGAAGTATATCACAACAAATGAAATAAATTCGTTTTCTTCACATCATAGAAAGGAGTTTTTATATGAAATACTTCGTAAGAAAATCAATATCAATTATGATTGCATTATGTGCAATTTTTACAATGTCATTGACAGCTTTTGCAAGTTCTACGACAACACAATATAACAATACGATTGTTCTGCGTACCGAAGAAGATTGGGCAAGAATGAGACAACATGATTTGGCTGAGTACAATGCTAAATTGGCAAATATTTCTCCTACGCTCAAAAAAGATGTAAGTAGCTTTTTGAACAGTCATGATGAATTGGCAGCTATGCCATATAGCAAAAATTCTGATGTAGTTAGCAATGAGGAGTTTTTAACACAGTTTATAACTGCATATCCAGAATATGCGGGTAATGAAGCCCAAATTGCTGACGATGTGGCAACATTACGGGCAAATCCAGTAGTAGTAGCTGTAAGAGCATTTTTTAGTTCCAATGGATATGACTTAGCTTTAGATTTATTCAATCATTCTTTAACAGAAGATCCCGCAACTGCTTCCTTGTCCCTGACTGGCAATACAGAAGGAATGTATGGACATATAAGAAGTGAATTATCTGCCGATCCTTTTTTGGATAAAATGAAAACCTTTGCGAACAAGAGTGGAACAGAAACACTCAGCGACAGTTCTTACACTTTTGATAATGGCGACTTGTATTGGGCTATTCACGGCTTCACATGGACAAGAAGCAGAACCTCTAAAGGAACGGCTTCTTTCGCAATTGATGATGTCTATGATTTTAACAAATGGAAAGATATCCCCGGAATTGTAGCAGGATTAGCAGGCACACATGATTTTGATATTCATATTGAAGGTCTTGTTCAAAATGGGGTAATCAAATAAGATGCGCAAATATCATGCAATTACTCAAAAAATCACCTACCGTAATTGGGTGTACATATTTACCTTGATTTCATTTATTGCCATTTTTTTGTTTTTGACTTTTTTTGCAATATATGCACCAGGAAACTATTTTCAAGATGCAAATGGTAAATTTTCTATAATGGATGTAATATTCGCAATAATATTACTAATAAATGATATTTGTGTGATATTGTCGTTTATAGAATTTACAAAATCTTGCTATCATATTTGTCAAAAAAAGTGCTTTTCTCTGAAGCGGCTTAGTGAAATCATTGTAGGTATATATCCAATAATATTAGTGTTTTTCTTTTGTAATTGGAATATTTCGTCACTATATCACTATTTATTAGCCCCAATACAAATATTGTTTCATAGGTAATAAAATGAGTGCAGGCATTATAGACTAATGCCTGCACTTTTTTTGAACAGAATAATGAAACTGACCATCAAAATTGTTATTTGCTACTTTACCACACATGAGCATTAGCACCAGATAGCCATAGGTAAGCATTTGATATGATCTCCAGCTTTTCCCCGGCTCCACACCGTGCGTGCAGCTTTCACCGCACACGGCGTTCCATCGAATTTGGTCATACAGGGCTTGCGACACTTTGTGTGTGCTTCTTTTGCCAAATTCGACTTGTGGCCTTTCCTCCACCGTTTACTTTTTCACGGCTTCATAGGTACTACGCCACTACTTTCACTGAAATAAAGAATGGTTATTGCCTTCTCACGAAGGTATTCCCATCCACCATCTCGCAGCCTTGCAACAGGCTAAATGTTTTCAGCTTCCTGCGTTCCGATATTTCTATCATGGGCCGCATTTAGGTTCTTCCTCTAAGCCTGTATTCAATTCTTTACGAATCGTGCCGCCTGTAACGGCACATGGACTTTCATAACAACCATTTTTACTTGTCCACGAATACCTCCGTATAAGGAGTACCACCGTTTCGATGGTATCAACGTTTAGACTTGTACATTCAGAAGTTCGTCAGTATTTCCATACATACTAACCATGTGCGGCTGACACCCGGCATATAGGATGCGCTATCCACCTCTGGACAGCTTTCGATTTCAGCCTTGCAGCCAAAACTACGGCATCTCTCTGCCGACTTCACCGAGCTTCTGACAATCGGCGGTTGCACACCTATGCCAGTCGGAGTATTAGTGTGGACGCTTCGGGGCGTTACCCCCTCATTTCATCCATCGAAATATCAGTTCTCCAAGGTTTTGGACTTCATTCGTCCTTCGACCTGTGCCTGACCTTTTCAGTCAGGAACGCATCGCACGGTTGTCGTTGCCGTAGCCCTCCAGCAGATTGATCGCGCCCCAGATGCCGAGGCCAGCGCCCAGTGCCACAACGAGGGTCTGAAGAACACCAACAGCAGAATTAAAGAAAGCCATAAATAGTACCTCCGAAAAATATGTTTTAGATTTTGGAGGGTACATTTCTTCCACGAAGTTTCATCGAGCCGTTGTCAAATTAGGCTGCCGCCGTCAGGCGACAGGTTCACCGGAAAGGTCTGCCTGATACACCTCAACTGCATCATCCGGCTTGAGCTTGAGGCGATGGGACAGAAAACGCTCTATGTCAAAGGCGTATTTCTTGTCATAATCCGCTGTGTAGCGGTAGAGGGGATGCTTGGTGAGATCATATTTGTTGGACAGAAACGGGCGGACGCCGCGAAGCTGCAAGATGCACTTGCCGCCATCCAGCACGGCAAGCTCATCCACGCTCATCAGCTCCTTGCCCAATTTCTGATAGTTCAGCGAATGGGAAACCTCGCGGCCACGGCTCTCGCCGGTGTTATAGCTGTCGATGGTTTCCTTGCCCAGCGCCGCCGCCAGCTCTTTCAGCGTACCGGGTTCCTTTCCACCCAAAAAGATGGAACAGTCCATGTTGCCGATGATCGTATCCGCGCTGTCTTTATACAGGGCTTTAAGCTGGCTCTGTGCCTGTAAGACAAGGCAGCAGGAGATTTCTCTGGAACGGATCGTCGCAACCAGCTTTTCAAGTCGCGGTATCTGCCCGATATTCGCGGCCTCGTCAATGAGGCAGCGGACATGAACCGGCAAGCGCCCGCCGTACACATCATCTGCCTTTTCGCAAAGCAGATTGAAAAGCTGGGTATAGCACATGGAAATGAGAAAGTTAAAGGTATCATCCGTGTCGGACATGATGATGAACAGGGCGGTTTTCCGGTCGCCCAGCGTGTCCAGTTGCAGCTCGTCATAGGCCGTCAGTTCCCGAAGCTCCTGAATGTCAAAGGGCGCAAGCCGTGCGCCGCAGGAAATAAGTATGCTTTTCGCGGTTTTGCCGGCACTTAGCTTGAATTTGGCATATTGACGGACGGCGAAGTGGTCTGGCTTGCGCTTTTTCAGCTCGTCGAACATCAAGTCCACCGGATTTTTGAAGTCCTCATCGTCCTCTCGCACCTCCATCGCATTGATAAACTCAATGAGCGTAGAGAAATTCTGTTCCTCCACCGGCGCTTCATAGTGGATGTACCCGATAAGGGCGGTGTAGAGCAGCGTTTCTGCTTTCACCCAGAAATCGTCACCGGCTTTGCCCTCGTAGAGTAGGAATGAGCCGCCTTGCGGCATTACTGCCGTAGGTTTGCCCAAACCCCTCCCAGAACCGGACGTACACCTCTCGATGTATCCGGCTCGCCATTATTGCTTCAAATCAGTGTCGTTCAAGGGTGGTGAATCTTGTGATGACAGTCCTTGCACACCGCAAGTGTTTTTCGCTTTTTCGCTATCATCGCAAGCTCCCACAGTTGTTTTCCTTTGAGGTTCTTCACCTTATTTACATGGTGTATTTCCAGCGGTACATTGGTCTTTCCGCACAGCTCACACACGCAGGCGGACAGCCTATCGTCAAATGACGTTCTGGAACCGACGTGTGCGATTGCAAAGTCTATGATTTTATCTGTCCAGAGGTCTGTATTTTTGCAGTCCATAAACCTTGCGAAGCTGCGGCGCTTTATTCCTGCTTTCGTTTGGTAGGGCACACCCCAGCCGCCGTTTCCGTCACGGTATTTGCGGATTATTTTTCTGCTGGTGCTCTCATGCTTTCCAGCCAGAGTTTTCAGGCAGCTGTATTCCATCAAATATTCAAAATACTGAAGCTTGTTGAAATTGCTGGCTATACTGTAATAGTTGCAAATACCGCGCAGCTCAGAGTTGTACGTTGATACAATCTCCAAATCCGTACACCGAAAGATATATTTTCTTGCGATAGGCTCTATTGTCCCGTCGCGCAGTTGCCGGATGACCGACTCCCCAAACAGGAAAGGCATGATTTTGTCCGCAAACGGAATGCGCAGCTCAACAGACCCGTTGAGCGTGCGGGAAACGTGGTTTCCGTGCGGCTTTAGCTTCTGGTCTCTCCTCACACGGATGTCATAACCCAAAAATCTTGCATACTGGTTACTGTGCGTAATGAGTGTCTTTTGCTCTGAAAGCTCCATTTTCAGGGTTTGGCTGATGAAGTCGGACAGCTGTCTCTTGATACGCTCACAGTCCGCTTTATCGCCCTTCACGCCAAGAATGAAGTCGTCAGCATAACGGATGTATTTGATGACTTTATCCGTTTTGGACATACAGGGCGTTTTATGCATGACTGCTTTTAGTTGAGCGATTTTCTGCAACAAAGCTGTTTTTTCCTGACCTGTTGCAGTTTTCAGCTGTTTTTGAGCCTTCTTTATCTGCCATGTGACCTTATCGTATTCCGGGGTATGGTGTCTGTCCCTGCTTTTATAGAACTCCTTGGCGGTCTTTTCCACGAACTTGTCCAGCTCATTCAGGTAGATATTTGCGAGTATGGGCGAAGCGATGCCGCCCTGCGGGCAGCCGGAGTAGGTAGCATGGCATTGCCAGTCCTCCATATAACCGGCTTTTAGGAATTTCCAAATGAGCTGAATCAGCCGTGCGTCTTTAATCTTGGCGTTTATGACGTTTGCTAAAACTCGGTGGTCGATGTTATCAAAACAGCCTTTAATATCGCCCTCAATAAACCACGACACGCCTGAGAATTCTCTTTTCAAGGATTTCAGCGCAGTGTGGCAGCTCCTGTTGGGACGAAAGCCGTGAGAATTGTTTGAGAAGATTGGCTCGTAGACCGATTCTAATATCATTCTCAATACTTCCTGCACCAGCTTGTCCGTAAAGGTAGGAATTCCAAGAGGACGCTTTTTTGTGCTGTTCTGCTTTTTCTGGATGTACTCGCGGCGAACAGGATTCGGAGCATAGGTTCCGTCAGCCAGAGATTGGATGATCCGATCAACTTTTTCCTTGCTGAATCCGTCAGCTGTGTCGTCATTCACGCCTTTTGTTCCTGCGCCCTTGTTGGCGTAGAGGTTTTTGTACGCAAGATAATACAGGTCGGGTCTTAATAGATAGCGGTAGAGCCTTGTGAAGATTTCTTCTTTGTTGTCCCTTGAATTTTTTCTGATTCTATCCAAAATCTCGATTGTTGGTTGCATTTGAGGCTTTCCTCCCTAATCAAATTTCAATTTTGGAATGCAATAACTGTTCTCCTTCGTCTGGAATACAGGATATATTCCGTGAGAGTCGTTACTTCCCACAGGACTACTATGAGAACTCCGTTGCCGTATCGGATATTCAGCGTCATCTCCCTTGCCTTTCGAGGGCTTGGGATTTATCACCCACAGGGGGCATTTCGCATAGCTCGTTTGAGCATTCCGACTTAGGCAATCCCCAGTTAGCGTAATAAGTAGGCAAATGCGGATTGTCGGATACGCTTTCGTTTCGTTATTTCCAGTTCTCTGGCTTGTCACATGAATGGATTGATAACCCATCGCGCAAAGGCGAAACGCAATGTTATTCATGTCAGAGGTTGATGCCGCCGTATCTACGGTGGTTACATACACATTCCTCCGCCCGAACACAACGGGGACTTGAAACTCGCATTCAACATTCAGTAGTTCTATCCTCATATCCGCTTAACGTAGCAATTCAGTCGTGCTCTTGTGTATATAGCAACTTATCGCTTTCCCGCCATGCTATGGTCCCGCATCAGCTTTCGCCTATCGGTTAGGCGGGTCGTTTCCACTGTTATCTGAGTGGGTAGTGCCTGATTCTACTTCTTACTACGCCCTATCTGGGCGCGCGCCCTTGGTGTTGGCGATCAGCGTCGTGACCAGCTTCAAAATGTCCTTTTCCGAGTGGATGTAGGCGAACGGGTTGTAGTGCATGGACTTCTTGAAGTTCAGGGAATTGAGAATCTTGATCTGATACCCGTTCTTTTGCAGCGCATGGCCGCAGGAAACCACGATGTCCCCTTTGGGATCGGTGACGACGAAGCTGGTGGGATAGGTTTTTGATGTGCATTGGAGCAGATTGGGCTTCAACCAAAAGCGGGTCTTGCCCGAACCGCTGCCGCCGACGATCAGGACATTTTTGTTCCGCGCCGTTTTCGGGTCTTTGGGGCGGCTATTCATCGTCAGCCGCTCCGTCTGCGTGAGAATGATGTTGTTCTCAAATGCGGGATCGACGTAGGGCTTGATGTCCTCGGCGGTTCCCCAACGGGCGCTGCCGTACTCCAGATTTTTGCGGAATTTCTTTGCGTTTTTGCCCTTGATATAGACCGCCAGCCGAATGGCGATGGCGGCGGCAACGCCCACGCACAGGTCAATGGGATGAAAGCTGGGGACAAGGGAGTGGAACGCCGTGTTCAGGCCGGTCATAATGTTCAGCAGCTTCGTGGAAGCGTCCGAACCGGGAGCCAGCCGCACCGCCTCGCTGACCTTGGTGGCCAGCAGCGCGATGAACACATACGGAATATTGGGAAGAATGAGCTTTTTGACGTTGAGCTGCTTCATCGTTCCAGCTCCTTCCGCTTTGTTCTGTCCACCACAGCCGCCTGAATGAGCGACTTGAAGTGTTGCAGCTTTTCCAGCACCGAGGGGCGTTCCGCTTTCCTGACCTGCTTGGCGGTATATTCCTTGAACGCGGCGGTCATGGCGTCAGCGTCCGGCGCTTTGAAGAACACCATGTATCGCTTTTCGCCCTTGACCTTGAATGGAGCGAAGTCAATGCCATACTTCCGGGCGATCCGGTTGAATGAGCCGATATTCTGATCGGTGACTTCAATGCTCTGCAATCCCTTATCCTTGGCGGCAAGCTGCTTGACGGTCATTTTTCCGTGGGGATTGGCCTTGCTGTACTGATGCTTCTGGCGGTCGTTTTTCAGTTGCTCCAGCAGCTTGGCAATGGCTTTGCGAAATTCCTGTTCGCCCAGCTTTCCGCAGGAGATCATCAGGGATACGATTCTCTGTTCAACTTCTTCCTGCATGACTTATCACGCTCCTTTCCTCCGATTTGCAGGGAGAACGCCGGGACACTAAGGCGGTACCACCAGCCGGTGCAGAAGATGCTCATTCATTTCTGCGCCCCTGTCCCTTGACGGTCAGGATGCCGTCCAGCGTGGTGGCGGTGATCCGCAGGCGCTCGGCCACGGCAATGTCGTTTTTCACATTTTCATCCACGGTGCTGCCGCAAACCACCAGCACACGAGCGCGGCGCAGATACTCCCGCGCCATGTCGATGCCGTCCTTGTGCTCCTGCGGAATCTCATCGCGTAGGAACAGCGGCAGAAACAGCGTGGGGCAGACGGGCGAAAAGCCCGCGTCATAGACCGCCCTGCAATACTTGGCGGCATTTTCGGTGTTCTCAAACTCATTCTCGCTCCACGGAGCGGTGATGTAGGCAAAGGGGCGTTTCATCGGTATCAAATCCTTTCTCCCGGAATCGGGTATGAAAAATGACGGCCTTTAGGGGCCGCCGTGAAAATCGTGATTGACCAGCATGGCATAGTGGTTGTCGATGGTGGAAACGGAATTGAACAGCGCCGCCATGAGATAGGCTTTCGTATTCCAAACGCGGGTGGTGTTCTCGCGGATACCGTCCATGACCTTTTCAATGTGCATGGAGGTGATCTTTTCAAAGCGCTGTTGCACGAAGCCGGTGGGATACTCCGCATCCCGCCCGATCTTGACTGTGGGGCTGCGGTTCATAGCAACCTCCAGCATAATCTCCACCAGCTCATCAAGCTGCATCCGGTCATACTGCTGACAGAGAATGTCGTATTCGATTTGCTCTCTGATCTCCGCTTTTTTCTCAAATCCGTCCGTCATTCCGTCCGCCGCAGGCAGAAAGAATGAATGAGTGCTTGATCGATCAGTATTTGATTTTTGAGTATTAGATTTCTTAGTATTTAATTGCGCGGGATTATCCGTATCCGGTGCCTCCGTATCCGGGTTATCCAGATACGGGTTTTCCGTATCTGGTAAAGTCGTATCCGGTGGAGAGGGCTTTCGGGGCTTTTCAAAGATGGTGTACTCCGTGTCGGAAATGCGCCCGTCCTTGCCGCGAAGCTGACGGCGGATGATGTAGCCCGCCAGCTCCAGCTCCTTGAGCGTTTTCCCGATGGCATCCACGCCCTCCTTGCAGATTGCAGCAAGTCCCCGCGTGGTGTAATTCCACTCGTCGGGGAGGGAGAGCATCATGGAGAGCAGCCCCTTGGCTTTCAGGGAAAGATTGCTGTCTTTCAGGTGATGGTTGCACATCACCGTGTAATCCCGCGTCCGTTCAACGCGAAATACAGCCATATTGCTTCAATCCTTTCCGCAGGACGGTCAACCTGTTTTGCCGTCCTCCTCGGCAAACCGCGTATCCAGCCGCTCCACGCTCCAGTTCTGCTTGAACTGTCCCAGCGGGCCGGTGCCGAACTGCGCCAGCGCACGGCGATCCAGCTCCAGCAGCTTTTCCCACAGCTCCGGGTGATGCTTTCGCAGCTTCCGCAGCTCGTCGATACGCTGGAACGGGCAGCACCAGCAGGACGCACGGTGGTAAATCTCATACAGTCCGCCGAAGTCAAAGCCACGGTCGTAACAGGCTTGGAGCGCCTGCGCCTCCGTGATGCCCCATTCCACGAGGGGATACCGCTCATCCTTGCAGCGCCACGCTTCATCGGCGGCGATACCGACATAGTGGATCGCGCCCAGCTCGCCTTTGAGCCGGTTGACATCCTTGGTGATGAGGTGCGTTTTGAGCTGCCCGGTACACCAGCGGACGCGGATACCCGGCCAGCCGTTGCCGTAGGGCGGGATGCCCAGCTTTGCGCGGTTTTCCAGACTGCGGGGCTTCTGCTTGGGTTCATCGAACATCAGGTATTCAAAGCCCTTGGGATGCCGCAGCGTGGTAATATGGATGCCGCGCTCCCGGAAAAGATGCTCGTCCAGTTTGGCAAGGTGTTCGTACATTTCCGGGAACTCCATGCCGGTGTCCGCTGACAGCACCATGTCGATGGGCATACCTCGTTCGATCATCAAAAGCAGCATGGCGGTACTGTCCTTGCCACCGGACAGGCTGACGGCGTGAAACTGCTTGCCGTTTGCGTTCTGAATGGTTTCCCGCATGGGGAAGCCGCTCCGTTTTCACTCCTTTCCCACATCACAGCTCATAGATGGGCTGCTCGTGTTCGTAGTAGGGATCGCACAGGGCGGCAAGCTCGGCCACCAAGTCCTCCAAATCCAGAGAAATCTCGCTGTCTGCCCAATCGCTGCCCTTGTAGACGCGGTACTCGGTGACGTATTCGCCTTCTCCTGCGTTCACGCTGAATTTGGCAACGACGGCAAAGCCCATATCCTCCAGCAGCCACAGCTCCATCGACCGGGCAGCAAACACTGAGCCGATATAGCTGTCGCCTACGTCCTCATAGAGAAGCGTCGCTCGCTGCTTGAACAGCTCCGAGCTGCGATAGTCCAAGCTCAGCGCATTTTTGCCGTCTGCGCGGTAGGCATAGACCGTTTCGGCCTTGTTCCAAACGGCTTGCAGCAGGGCGTGATAGTCAATGTTTTCCAGAAACTCGTCGATCTCCGTTTCCGTGTAGCCGACCTCCGTACCCTTGCGGAACAGCGTGGTCAGCGCTTTTTCCAGCTCTGTTACTCTGCTCATAGTAATTCCTCCAATCACTTTAGTGACGCCGCTTTTTCCGGTCAGGAAGGATATGCCCCTCAATGACGGCGGCGTGTTTGCGGATTTTGATTTCTCCGCGTTTCTCGGATGCCTGCGCCTTGGCGTATCCCACATCGGAGAGGAACAGCCGCAGCCGTTCGCCCTTTTCGCCCACAGGGGATTTCCACGACAGGACATCGAAAATAATCATGTGGCGGGTATCGTCCATAAAGCGTTCCAGCGCAAGGATGCTGTGTCCGCCGACAAAATCATCAGCGTTCATATTCGGCACCTCGCGCTCTGATCTGAAAGGCGGCAAGCCCATAACGGGCGATCAGAGTGGCGTTGACGATCAGGCGCAGCGCCTCCGGGTCGATCACCTCCGGCTCCGCCAAGTCTGCCATCGTGACAGCCTCCGTCTTGTCGCAGAGGTCGCGTGCTGCCATGAACAGTGCGTAGTTGTGCGGCGAGGTGTTTTTCAACACCGCATAGCCGAACTCAATCCCGTCCTTGCAGAAGCAATTTGCCGTGCGGCGGTAAATGTCGTCATTAGAGGTCAGCAGGTACATGGCCGCATAATAGGCGTTGGTATCCCTGCGGCGGCGGTAGCCCTGCACGGCGCATTGATACTGCATCCTGCGCTCATGCTGCTCGTTGCTCCAAAGGCTTCCGGGATAGTGCTTGATCAGCAGGTTCAGGCGCTGGAACAGGCGGCGTTCATGGGGAAATGTCTCTAAGACTGCCTCGCGGTAGCCGACCACACCGGCCTCGATGCGCTCGGCCAGCCACGGGCAGCGCAGGGCGGTACAGCCCAGCTTTTTCACATACTCGGTACAGAGCTGGCAGCTCACATCTTTGGGGGTATATTTGAATGTGTTAATATACATGGCGTCCTCCTTTTGGCATGAAAATAGCGGACAAACAAACTGCTTGTCCGCTCAACGGCTCTGGTCGCGCTGGCGCTTTTTCTGCCATGCGTCCAGTAATTTGAAGATGGTGTTCTCAATTTGGAACGGGGTATAGGAACGCGGGAAGTATTTGCGGAGCTTTTCACCGGAAAGGGTGATGTCGTTTTTCTCCGGTTTCTTCTGCTCCGTCATAATGGAGAGCATGGTGTCCTCATTCAGCTCACCGCTTTGACTGAGCTTTTTCATCCGCTGCGCCTGCGAGAGTGAGGGGGTGGCCTGTTCGCTGTCGATGGTTTCCAGAAGCAAGCCCTGCTCCTTGGGTGTTAGCGCCGCGATCTGATACGCCGGACTGAGGGCGATTTTCTTTTCGTCCACCATCTGCTGAAGCTCCGGGACTAACTGCGTCAGGGCGATGTAGTTGCGGATGGTGTCTCCGCTCACACCGGCATCCTGACCAACTTCATCATCGCTGCGGAACTTCGCCGAAATTTTCGGCGAAGTCAGATCCGTCCGTGCGCCCTGCCGCTTGATGGCCTCCATCTTCATCTTGTAGGCTTTGGCGCGTTCAGAGGGCAGGATATTCTCTCGCTGGAGGTTGCTGTCCACCATGATAATGGTGGCAGCGTCCCGGTCAATGTCGCGGACAATGACGGGCATGGTGGCCAGCCCCACCAGCTCACAGGCGTGTTTGCGGCGGTGGCCTGCAATCAGTTCATAGTCGCCGTCCTCCCGTGGCCGTGCCAGCGCGGGGACGAGGACGCCGTACTCCTTGACGCTTTCGGCGGTTTCCTGCATGGACGCATCCTCCCGCACCTGAAAGGGATGATCCGGGAATGGATGCAGCTCGGAGAGCGGAATCTGAACGACTACTTCCTGCTGCGGTTTCGGCTTTTTGGATGGCACGGGCTTTTTGCCCGGTTCTTTCTGCGCTGCTTTTTCAGGCATTGTGTTCCTCCTGTCGGCATCTGATTTTGGGTACAAAAAAAGGACATTTCTTCTTTTCAGAGGAAATGTCCTGATTTCTTGGACGGACTGACAGCCCGCCCAAACAGTATTTAGTTTTTGTCGTTACTATAACACCCCCTACGATATAACTACTTCGCGGCTCGATTTTTCGGTTTGGAAAAGGATGAAAAACCTTGCCAGATAACCGAAAACCCTTGATGTACGGGGCTTTTCCGGTTTGTCGTAATTATACCGTAAGGGCATACCTTCGCGACCATGGCACTCCAGAACGGCGTGGATGTAAAAACGGTGTCCTCCATGCTCGGTCACTACTCGGCGGGTTTCACGCTGGACACCTACGCCCACGTTACCACCGACGCGCAGATGAAGGCGGCGCAAACAATGGGGAATATCCTCTCCCGTGCTGTCTGACGGTTTCCGCTACCCGCTCCCGTTGGGGTCAGCGTTTGGGTCAGAAAAAAGCAACACCCTAAAAACGGAACTTATGAAAAGCAAAAGTCCTCGAAATCAGACGATTTCGAGGACTTTTGGTACGCCGTGAGGGATTCGAACCCCCGGCCTTCTGGTCCGTAGTCTAATAAGCGCGATTACGCTTGTTCACGTATGTTCACGCTGCATCCCTCTGAATCCCTTGTGTTACAAGGCTTTCAGGCATAGTGGAAGCGTCGGCGATTGAAAAATCAGAGTTTGAAAAAATCTGGTTCTGAAGAAAATTGTTAGAAGAGTGTTAGAAGAGCGGTTTGCTATTGTGGAATAGAAAGCTGGGGAAGTATGACCTTGGGAGAATATTTTTAACCAGCATTTTGAGTCATTAAAGTGTCAACTTCTTTTAAGTATTAGGAGAAAAAATTATGAGGGAAAGCACAGTAATATCTATTACAAATTCAAAAGGTGGTGTTGGGAAGACTACCACCGCATTAAATCTTGGTGCTGCACTTGCGGCAGCGAAGAAAAGAGTCTTGCTGATCGACAACGACCCGCAGGGCAACCTCACTGCTGCATTGGGCTATACGCCTGGGGAGCAGAAAAACACCTTGGCAAAACTCGTGCTCGTTCAAATTGACTCGCCAGAAGATTTAGACCTGCACCTTCCGCGCACCGTGATACATACCGAAACCGGTATTGACCTGATTCCCGCCAATAAGCGTCTTGCGGACGCTGCGGCCCGCTTACAGGTCATGCAGCTTTCGCAATATAATGCCGCCGGTTTCTCCGATACCCTTTGTGAGAAGATAATGGAGAAGCTGCTGGTTTCTCTCCGCGAACAGTATGACTACATTATTATTGACTGCGGACTGAAACACGAGCTTTTGACCATCAACGCACTCGCCGCTGCCGATTATTGCATTATTCCAGTGCAGGCACATTTCCTTGCAAGTGAAGGAATTCCGGATGTATTGGAAATGGTGAAAAATGTTCAGAACCGATTTAATCCTGATTTGAAGATTGCAGGCATTCTCTTGACTATGTATCAATCGCGCCCTCAGCTCTGTCAGAGCGTTCGAAACAGTGTAAATGATATCTACGGTGAGAGTCTACATGTTTTTGAGCGCCCAATCGAGCAGACAATCAAGGTCGCCGAGTGCCCTGCTGCAGGAATGAGCATTCTTGATTATGCACCTAAGAATCCTGCTGCCGAGTCATACCGCAGCCTTGCCCTGGAGGTGCTTCATCTTGCCTAAACGCGACATGAATGACCTGCTAAAAAAGCGTATGAGCGCCACACAGCAGGCTGCTGAAATTGTGGTGGGCGACGAGGCGTATGAAACGCTGTTTAGAGGTGCGCCAGCACCGGAGGCATCGAGATTCTGTGATCTGCCGATAGAAAGGCTTCGCCCATTCTTTACTGCCGACATCGGGTTCCGTCCCTATCCGCCAGAAAAGCTCAAAGCGTTTTCACAGCAGCTTGCCGAGCAGGGGATCTACGAGCGTGTTATCGTCCACCCTATCTCGGGCAGCAACGATTATGAGATCCTCGCCGGTCACAACCGCACGAAGGCATGGCAGATGTCCGGGCATGACATGATCCCAGCCGAGGTGGTGAGTGCCGACGACGCAAGGGCTGTCTCTATTGCTGTTGCCACCAACCTCCTGCGGCGTCAAGACCTTACCATCATTGAGCGTGGCAAGGCATATCGTGCGCTGCTGCGCGAAAACAATCGGCACGGTCAGTGGGATGCAAATCAAGCAGAAACAACTTTTGGCGATTCTCGCCAAAAGTTGCAAGAGGGCGATACGGACAGTACCTTTGGCGAGAATCGCCAAAGGTACAATGCCCGTAAACTCGTGGCGGATTTCTTTGGTGTGACCGAGTACGAGATCCGCAAAGCAATCAAGCTGGCGGGCCTGATTGGGCCGCTTGCAGATATTTTGGAAGACACTCCACGCAAGCTGCCGATTGCCTGCGCTGAGTTGATTGCTGACTACGACATATCCACCCAGCAGGCATTTGTGGAGATGTGCTCTATCGAGGGCTACACGCTCAATAAGGCCACGGTGCAGAAAATCACCCACACCTGTCCGCCCCCTTCTGTGGGAAAACAGGAGATTTACGCTGTATGGCGGCAGGCTCGCGCCGAGGAAGCCCAGCGCCGTACTGCACCTCCAAAGAAGATCAGCTTTGACCGCAGGAAGTTCGCTCCGTACCTTGAAAAGCTGGGCAGCGATAAGGAACTTGAAGAGTTGTTTTTGGCGTTCTTGCGGCAGCGGGTCGGCTGATGTATAATAAAAAAGAATAAAAGAAAGGATACCGAACGCTATGAGCGAACAGGAAAAAATCCAGCTTTTTGAAGATCAAAAGATTCGCACAGCTTGGGATGAAGATAAGGAAGAATGGTATTTCTCTGTTGTCGATGTAATTCGTGTGCTGACAGGCAGCGAGAATCCGCGGCGATATTGGAGTGATTTGAAGCGAAAGCTGAAAGCAGAAGGCGCCGTTGAACTGTACGAAAAAATCGTACAGTTCAAAATGACTGCTCCAGATGGGAAAATGAGACTGACTGATGTGGCGAATACAGAACAGCTTCTTCGTATTATGCAGTCTGTCCCCTCGCCAAAAGCCGAACCCATACGAGCATGGCTTGCCGAGGTTGGCCGCGAGCGCATCGAGGAAACCATTGACCCGGAACAGGCCATTGACCGTGCTTTAGAAACCTATCTCAAAAAGGGCTATGACCCGGACTGGGTTCACCAAAGGCTCCTTTCTATCCGTATCCGCAATGAACTCACCGACGAATGGCAGAAGCGCGGAGTTGAAAAGGGACGGGAATTTGCGATCCTGACCGATGAGATTTCAAGGGCGTGGTCCGGTATGACGACCCGGCAGTACAAAAATCTCAAGGGACTAAAAAAAGAAAATCTGCGGGATAACATGAGCGATACTGAACTTGTGCTGACTATGCTGGCTGAGGCATCCACGCGGGATATTTCCAAGGCATCAAAACCCGTTGGTTTTGATGAGAGCGTAAAGGTTGCCAAGCGTGGCGGCAATGTTGCAAATGTTGCGCGGCAGCAGCTTGAGGCGGAAACCGGTCAGCCTGTTATTACTTCGCAGAATGCCGTTCAGTTAAACGCGGCGGTCACAGAAATGATCGAAGCATCAGCGCAGGTAGTTGACCGTCAGGATGATTCAAAAAGCAAATAGAGTTTTCTTGATATGGAGTAAAAACGATGAAGGAGTATGCGCGATGAGCACATTGTCTGCAAAAGAGTATAAGCGCTTTGAAGATATCAAGCGAATTCGTCCAGATGGCTCAGAATACTGGGCAGCGAGAGAGCTCGCTCCCGTGCTGGACTATGCAAAATGGGAGAACTTCTATAAGGTTATCAAGCGTGCCATGATTGCCTGCGAGAACAGTGGACGCAGTACCTTGGAATGTTTTCCTGAGGTCAGGAAAACATCTCCCATGCCGAATGGAGGAGTAAAAGATATCCTTGATTACGAGCTTTCGCGTTATGCCTGCTATCTGATCGTCCAGAATGGTGATCCACGTAAAGAGGTGATCGCTCTCGGTCAAACATACTTTGCAATTCAAACCTACCGGCAGGAGGTCGCAGACCGCTTTAATCAGCTGGATGAGGATAGTCGCAGGCTTGTGGTTCGCGGTGATATCAAGCAGTGGAATCAGCTTTTGGCAGAGACCGCGCGAAACGCAGGCGTTATCACGGCGGAAGAATTTGCAATCTTTCAGAATGCCGGATATATGGGCTTGTATGGCGGAATGACGGTAGATGATATTCACCGCAGGAAGGGACTTGCCATCGGCCAAAAGATACTTGATTACATGGGGAGTACGGAGTTGATTGCTAACCTGTTTCGCATTTCGCAGACTGAGGAAAAGCTGCGCAAGGATCAAGTTTCGACTTCCGATGCCGCGACCGCTGTTCATTATGCTGTCGGGAATGAAGTAAGGGAGGCAATCCGAAAGATCGACGGCACTATGCCGGAGGATCTTCCAACACCTGAAAAGAGCATTGCGCAGTTAGAGCGCGAGCAGATGGAACGCCTGAAACAAAAGGCGATTGATGGACAGCTCATACTGGATGAATAGGCCGCTTCCACGTAAGATCTTAAAATAATTGAATAATTTGCTGAAAGGCTCGACACCGTGAGGTGCCGGGCCTTTCCTTTTGAAGGAGGTGAAAAATGAACAACCTATGGAACCGCAGCGTTGGCCCGTTTGATGAGGCGGCTGCACAGAGGCACAGACACATGGGGCTGCTTGATTGCAACGGGGGTGTGAACGCGGATGCAGTAAATTTCCTTGCCCATCTTTGCGCAGGCCTATTCTTTGACGCCCTTTGTGATTCTTATGTTGAAATGCAAACCGTATCCAGGATATGTCGGGCTTTCTGCAAGTCTGAAAATGTAGAGGCTCAGAGAGTAGTCTTAATGATCTGCTCAGAGTATGACGCGATGAACCATCCTGTCCCAGAAGCTATCTGGTGGATTTCCGGCAGTAAATTATTGGTGCCGCCATTCATTGAAGGATTTCTCAGTTATCTGAGGGAATATTTAAAAGAACTGGAGGTGATGTGATTATGCGAGCAATTAAAGTCTACTGCCCGCCCGGAGTGGAACCTCCGCTTTACGCTTTCATTGATGCTCTGGACGGAAAACTCAAGGCTAAGCTCCTGTGGCAAATCTTTCGACTGAGAAATCTTTCTGCCTGTGAGCTAAAGGAACCTCATTTTAAGCACTTTTCACTGGAGAGATACAGTCAGATGTATGAACTGCGTGAAAAGGGCAAAGTCCTCATTCGAATCGTTTTCACGGTGCAGAATGAGGATGTTATTTTATTGATGTCCTTTATCAAGCGGCAGCCTCGGGATACGAAGAAAGCTCTGGATCAATCTCTGTACATACTGTCGGACATCCAGCAGCATCCGGATCGTACAAGCAACTTCGATTTTCAAAGGGAGGCCACGGCGTGAAAAAGCTGATTTACCGCATTTCGGCCGCAATTGTTGTTGCCGGAATTATCATTATGAAACGGAGGACACAACGCACATGAAAAAAATCATTAGTACCTGTATCGCCCTGATGGTTTCTGCTGCATGCTCCATCAGTGCTTTTGCAATGGAAGTACCGACTAATACGACCATTCAGGACCTCAATGGTGTACGGCAGTATATTAAGATCTATACGGTCGCACCGGACACAGATCCGCAGTCGCTGATCGATGATGTTTTTGAATACGACGGATATACTTATACCTATTCGTCCATGACGAAGGAAGAGCAGTCCTATTCGGAGAAGGAGCATCACACTGAGACCGTAACAGCGGACACGGAGAAGAGTGATCTGTCCGTGGTGCTGAAGGCATTATCCCCGTCCATCGAGTATGACGACGGAGAATTTCGAGGAACGCTCTATCTTGACCACTCGACGATCAGCACGGTAGCGTCTGGTTACACAACGAAAAGCTACACCGTCAGTACGACCAAAGAAATTGACAATCTCGATACGAATGACATGGCTTATGTCCCTGATACGACTACAAAAAATGGCGTAACAGTTCAGCTCCAATCGGTAGATTGGCAGGTGCAGGGAACGTCGTTGGTCGATGATATTCTCGTGCCTGCTCAGTACAAAGCTGTGGCTACCTACGCAGGGAGAGCATCTTATCGTGCGGCGACCGGATATGTTACAACTGCGAAATATATCGGTGATATCGTTGCAGAGGGTATCGAGAGTGTTACTTATACGGTGATCTATACCGGTACACCGTCGAGTATCCTGCAGCGAGTAGTTGCCAAAAGCACAGAGAATTTTCCCATTATTTTAATTTTCCTTGTTGTTATCGCTCTTGCAATTACTGCCGTTGTACTCATTTGGCGTAACCACAAGAGAAGTCAAGAGGATACAGTTTATCACGAAGAATTTTCAGAGGAGGAAGATGAACATGAAGAGTAAAAAGTGCTGGTTTGTCACGGCTCTCACCGCCTGCTTAACGCTTTCGCTGGGAATCTGCGCAGAGGCATTAGAGTACAACTTTGACGGCGTAGAGGATACCGAATATTATCCCTCCACGAGCTATGAATCTCTCTATGGTGCTAAATACAATTATGGTGGGAGCAATGCAACGGACTACCAGTGGCCGGCATTACCCTATGGAGTGTCCAGCAATACAAGTGTCGGATGTATGGAAAAGGTTCGATTTCCTGGCTTGGTAGGCTCTATCGGAGGAAGCGGTATCGAGAGTAATATCACGAATCCGATTCAGCAGGAACCGCAGATTCCATCAACCAGCTACCAGCCTTCCGCCTATACAAGTGTTGACGGTATGGAACGCAAGGATGGCAGTATCGGTACGCTGAAAATCCCATCCTTGAACATCAATATGAAGGTCTGGGAGGGCGAAACCAACACCAGCATGGCAAAGGGACTCGGCCATTATAGCTCTACTTCTGGGTGGGATGGGAATATTGGCGTTTGTGGGCATAACCGCGGCGCCAAGTACACCATCGGCAACATCAAAAACTTGAAGGATGGTGATACAATCACTTACACAACGGTCTATGGAACCCGTACCTATGAGGTTGTAACGATAGAGACAATTGACAGTTCAGACTGGAGCTACCTACAGGCGACATCCGATAATCGTATTACCATCACCACCTGTCTTGCAAATCAGCCCAGCAAAAGAGTTTGCGTTCAGGCTGTAGAGGTGAAGTAAAACCCTTGCGGCACTAAGGCTTTCGTCAGGTGCGTTTTATCGGCGTAGGCATTTCAAATAAACCTTTGACATAGCATGATTTCTGTATTATTCTCAAACCACTCCGGAGAATAGAAGTACAAAAGGAAGTATTTGGTTGATACAGGAATTTAAGTCCCCGAGGAAGGACGATGAGATCAGAGTCCAAATGGACATTACGGTCGATCTTCCTGCGGAAGTAGCGGAGCAGGCTGAGCGGCTTGGCATTTACGAGTTTGAGCGCTGCGTTTTCAATCCGGATACCTGCCGCATGACTGCCAGTGTAACCACTACATTTTATCGAAAGGGAGCGTAGTCAAATGAAGAAGAGCCTTTACTTAATTGCCGGTATTTTGATTGGCATTACACTTTTTGGCGGATCGTCCGTTTTGGCTGCCGGGATCACAGCGGAGCGCAGCACCAACCGCATTTATGTGGATGGACAGGAAGTACACCTGACGGCGTACAACATCAACGGCAACAATTACGTTATGCTGCGTGACGTCGGCAGAACGGTCGGCTTCAATGTCTATTGGAACAGCGATGCCAAATGTGTACAGGTCGAATCGAAAAAGCCGTACACCGGCGAAGCGCCGGTAACGTCTGCGGAGGCAAAGCCCGTGGAGCAGCCTGCGCAGACAGATGTCGCCGCTGCAAAGCAGGACATCATTGACCGCACCAATGCCCTGCGTAAAGAAAATGGCGTTGCTGTGCTGCGCGTCAACGACAAGCTCATGCAGGCGGCGCAGGTTCGCGCGGATGAGATGGCCGCCAGCGGCGTCTACTCTCACACCCGTCCGGATGGGCGCAAGAGCAATACCGTCACCGACAGCAAATACACTGGAGAAAATATTCACAGTATATCGGAGTTATACCTCGAGCAACAGCACAAAACGCTCTCTGAGGCGGTGGTCAATCTGTGGTCCAATTCCAAGGCTCACGCGGACAACATGACAAGCTCCCGCTACGGCGAGATCGGCGTCGGACTGGCGCGCGGCGTTAACCAAAACGGTCTTGACTGCTGGTACTGCGTGCAGGTCTTCCTGCTGGACGGCTGTGAAGTCACCTGGGTGGATACGACTGCAATGAAATGATATATCAGAGCTGTCAGAACAAAAACGTGGACATTCCGGCATTTGTTGGGTATAATGAAATCAAAGGAGGAGTGCTTATGATTTATTCAATCTACGAAATTCAGCAGCGAATCGCGCCGGTGGCAAAGCAGTACGGTGTGAAAGCGGTATTCCTCTTTGGCTCTTACGCAAGAGGTGAAGCCCGCGAGGACAGCGATATCGACCTACTGGTCGATACCAGCGGAACGAACCTGCGCAGTCTTCTCTCTTTGGGAGCACTGTATTGCGACCTTGAAGCGGCGCTGCAAAAGCCGATCGATCTGATTACTGTCAGCGCGCTGGAACAACGTGCGCAAATGCCCAGCGAGGAAATGTTCCGTGAAACCGTGATGAAGGAGAAACTGAATGTATATGACGCAGCCTGACCGCCAGCGCATCCAGCATATCCGCGATTACTGCGAAGAGATCCGCAAGACCATCGAACGCTATGGAGAAGGCTTTGCGGTCTTTGATCAGGATGCAGATTATCAGCGTTCCATTGCATTTTCCATTTTGCAGATCGGTGAACTGAGCGGCGGATTATCCGAAGAATACCGCAAAGCGACCAGCAGCCGCGTGCAGTGGGGACCGATGAAGGGAATGCGAAATCTTGTCGCGCACAGCTACGGCAGTATGAACCGCGAGATCATTTGGGAGACCGCGGTCAATGACATTCCCACCCTGAAGCAGTTCTGCGAGGAGCAGCTTGCAGAAAACTGAAAATTAAACGATATACAAACAAAGCAGACCGAGTTTACTCGGCCTGCTTTTCTTTTACAAAAGGAGGAATAACCTTGAAAACGATTCGAACAAAATTCTTGTCATTATTGCTTGCACTGGTGACGATCTTGAGCCTGCTGCCGACTGCGGCTTTCGCTGCGTCGAACACGGGTTCCGGCCTCAAAATTACCACCAACCAGGCATATTGGAGCA
>OJQL01001197.1_pt1 | contig 21420 bp, 20 predicted proteins | sample 1598731 | NCBI WGS metagenome assembly OJQL01 (sample SAMN03922510, study PRJEB24848) | human gut metagenome | isolation source: stool sample | host: Homo sapiens | place: Germany | collected 2010-02
TAGCGTCACGGCTGGCCTGCTGCGCCTCTTGGAGTGCGCGGAAAGCGGTGTTGTACTCGCTGCGGGCTTCTTTGAAAGCTGTATCGAGCTTTCGGGCATAAATGTTAAATTCGCTCATGGTGTAAATTATCCTTTCTTTTTCATGCGCTGCCGCGCTGTTTTTTCTTAAAGGTCGATAATGATAACGCTTTCGCAGTCTGATAAATAATCTCGTGCTGCCTGTTCCGTCTGAAACACCTTTGCAGGGCTTTGCGGCGCTCTGCAAGCCTCCCACGCGCCATTTTCAAGCAGGGTCATAATTGCTACGCCCGTTTGCTTCTGCGCTGCAATCGCCTGTAAAGCGGCGATTCGGGATTTAATGCTGTTCATGCATTCGCCCCATTTCGTATTTAATAAGGCCGTCAAGATCGGAAAGGCGGTTGCCGGAAAGTACGCGGAGAAATTCGCCGTTGTCAGCGGTCATTTCTTCAAGGTTTCCCATTCGTTCTTCGCCGGTGGGGGTGCAGTACTCAAATACAAGCTGCCGCCCGCTGCGTCGCTCCATAAAGGCGCGGATATGGTCAAGGCGTGTTCCTATTTGCATAAATCGTCACTCTCCAATTCCGGCAGGGTCAACCGCCCTCTTTCTACCGCTTCGTCAATAAGCTGATAAAGGCTCAGGCTCAGCGGGTCTATTCCCTCGATTGAGTGCGGAAAAAGAACAATGCGCGTGCCGTCAGGGGTATATGCGCCGTGCTGCATCAGGTAGTTAAAAGGATCTTCTTTTGTGTGATACTCGCCGCCGCCCTCGACAATAAAAACGGTTTCGCCGGTCGCGTGAGATTTTAGAAACTCGCGCAGGGCTGCAAGGCGTGCGTCAACGGTTGGCATTTAATTCTTCCCTCCATTCTTCCAGCTCTCGCAACTGCCTCAAAATGTCGGCCTGTTCGGTCAGCTTCATAGCGCTTTCAATCGCAATCCGCGCCGCATTTGTTCTTGCCGCCGGTTGTGCGTCTGCGTCCTTCATGACCTCTTCCAGCGTATCAAGCGCCGGAGATAGTAAGCGCTGCGCCTGTCGCGTTGCATTTTCTGTCAGCTCTTGAAAAGCCGATCTATACGCCTCGCAAAACTCATTGTTTTGGAAATACGCCCGAAGTGTTCTTGATGTAAGGCCACACTTCCGCGCCGCTTCTTCACGGGATGGGCTGGACAATAGCGCCGCTATCGCTTTCTGCTGATTCTGCGTCAGTGCCATTTTTTTCACACTCCTTTCTCGGAGAATTAAGGAATTTCGCGGAATATATGTCCATGAAATTTGCAAGGCTCATAGTCACGCGCCACGGCTCACGGCTGCGGCGATGGAACACAACAGGCATACCGTCACTAAATCGCTTGCTGTCCGTCTCTGCTTGCTGCATCCACTCCGAAAGCCTGACTTGCTCGCAGCGTTTGACCTCGATATGAATGCCTGGCAAGCCCACAAGGTCGGGCACTTCACCAAAGGACATAGACCCGCCGCGCTCCACGATGTAACCATACTCTCGAAGAATGGCGGCAAGTTCTCTTTCACCGTCTGCACCTTTGCGCTGCGATCTCTTCCCCATCAGTAAAGTTCCTCGTAAAACTTCATTTCCCGGATTCTGCCGCTGAAAAAATGGTTTATGTTTCGGTCGCAGTTGCGATATTTCGTAGCGAAATACCTGTCAATCAGTGCAGGGTATGCCTCTGGCTCAATATCGGCATATACCCCGCCGCTGTATTCCCGGCTGATGAATGGCATATCCTGACAAATGCGCACGATCTGACTTGCTCTAATCGGCGGGTGAGGTCTGCCGGTATATTCTTCGTACTTCTCGAAGTAGTACCGGAATACGCTCAAAGATTCTTCGAGGGTGTACGGGCTAACAGGGTAAACGCTCGCGGTTATTTGAGCAAACTTGTCAAAATCAAAAATCAATTTATCACTCCTTTGCAAAACAAGGGGAGCGGGGCGCAGCCCCCTTATACTTTGTTGAATATCGAAGATATTCCCTTTTACATTTCTGGTTCTGGTTCTTCTTCTGGTTCTGGTTCTGGTTCTTCTTCTGTGTCGGTTGCTATCGGTCGATATCGGTCGATTTATTTCTCTTGGCATTTACTCGCTGTTCATAGCGCTGCCATGCCTCTTCCATGTCAGGGAAGAAAGCAGAGAATGCGATTTTCTCCATCGGCTGCAAGGTGTCGGGAATTTCACCGGTTTCTAAGTAGTCCCAACAGGCCAGAAGAACGTTGACCGCGATTTCCGGCGGGAGTTGCTTGATAAGCTGCCGCCGCTCGATCTTCATTTTGAACCATGATGGGTGTTTTTCCTTGATTTCAGCCATTCCACCCCTCCAAAACCGTCTGCCCGGTCAGGCGGCATAATGTCTCGTTGCAAGCGTCGCGTGTCCGGCACACTTCCCGGAGACGGCGGTCAAGCGAGCGCAGATAAAGCTGCAACTCGCCCGCGTCCCCCATAAAATAGCCCTTGTGTTCGCCGCTGACCGCCGCGCAAATTGGTTGACCTGCGCGGCGCTCGCGCTCAATGCGCTTTGATAACTCCCGCACCGATTTGAAGCCCAAAGCCGCCGCGAGGGTCGCGCCGTCCACGGCATTCTCCGCGCCGTGCGGGAGAAAATCGGCCACTTGACGCGCGGGCGTTGTCGTGGTAAACTCGCCATAGAATGAAGCTGCTGACCCGCCAAGTGCCGCCGCTTCTGCCCGTTTCACGGTTGCCGTCGTGGAGCGGGCTTTTTCGTTTTGTCTCATTCGCTTTTCACCTCCTGCGGTACTCGGCTCATCGCGTCGAGCATTTCCGCGAGTGCGGTCATGTTGACCAAGAACCGATTTCCTGTTTGGATTCCGGGACATTTCCCCTGCGCCACCAAAACGCGAATTCTATGTTCAGAGAGAATCCCGCTTGCAGCGGCTTGTCTAATGGTTTTGAACTCCGGCACAAAAATAGCCCCCTTTTCGTTAATATTTGACGGAAGTCATTGACTTTCGTTCAACTACATGATACAATAAAACTGGTATAAATACAATCGAAAATTAAACCTTATAAACTTCGACGGAGGCTAAAGAATGGCAAGAATGAAGCAAGAAATCAACCCTAAAAGCCGCAAAAACTTGAAACGCCTTTGTGATGAGCTGAATATAACTCAAAGGCAGCTTTCAAAAGCGACTGGCATTTCAGAAAATACATTGTCTAAGATAGCAACAGGGAGAGGGCCTCTTACTCGTCAAATAGCAGAGGAAATTATTAAAGTATGTCCATCGTATCGAATTGAATGGCTTTTAGGCTTTGATGAGAATCCGCATGAAACCATACTAATAAATATTCCTGAACTTGAAGAGGCAAAACAATGCTTATCAGCAATAGACCTATTAAGCAAGTCCGGCGTCGAGGTTGGGCAGGTAAATAATGGTGGGCGATTTCTGCCGGCAAGCAAGATAGGCGGATTTGCATTTAGAGATAAGGACGCAGAAGTCAGGCGCGGTAATACTGTTATTTGGAGTGGAGATATTAGGACGCTCGAAAATGTTCTGTTAGAGATTTGTGAATTCGCATTGTTCAAAGTTGAAATGCTACAAAAAAGAAAGGGGGGCTGACGATGGCTAACATTCAAGAACGCCGGGACAAGTCCGGCAAGCTGATCTCCTACTCTATCCGCGTCCACCGTGGCCGTGGTGCTGACGGAAAGCAGCTCAAGCCGTGGACGGCGACCTTCGAAGTCTCGCCCACATGGACGGAGAAAAGCGCAAGAAAAAAGGCCGAGGCTTTCGCCGCGACCTTTGAAAAGGAGTGCCGGGAGGGTGTGACCTCCGACAGCCGTTTGAAGTTTGAGGAATACTGCAATTATGTGATTGATCTGAAAGAGCAGCGAGGAATAAAGCATTCAACCATCGTTCGTTATAAGGAGCTGGCAGTGCGCATCTATCCCGCAATCGGGCATATCAAGTTAAAAGACCTCCGTGCCGATCACCTGAACAGCTTTTACACCGATCTCGCCAAGCCCGGACAGAACAAACGCACCGGCGAAGGGTTGTCGCCAAAGACCATATTAGAGCACCACCGTTTGATTTCGACTGTATTGGATCAAGCCGAAAAAGAGGGGCTTGTCCCATTCAACGTGGCAGCAAAAGCCACATTACCGAAGGTCAGCAAAAAAGAAGTCAACTACTTTCAGCCGGAACAAGTTGCAGCTATCCGTGATGCACTGGACGCAGAACCGCTAAAATGGAAAACACTTACACACTTACTGCTCATCACAGGAGCGCGGCGCGGCGAGGTGCTGGGGCTGAAATGGAATGCTGTTGACTTTACAGGAAACCTCATTCATATCTGCAACAACATCCTTTACTCGCCGGATATAGGCGTATATGAGGATACGCCAAAAACCGCGACTTCGGATCGTTGGGTTTCTCTGCCAACGGAAACGATGCAGCTCCTTCGGCAATACCGGGCATGGCAGAACGCGGAGCGGCTGCGGCTGGGTGAGTATTACCGAGAACAGGGCTTTTTGTTTGCTCAAGATGACGGAAAGCCAATGCACCCGGACAGCATAACAGACTGGTTGTCCAAGTTCAGCAGGCGGCACGATCTCCCGCATATCAATCCTCATGCTTTCCGGCACACAATGGCCTCTATGCTTTACTTTAGCGGCGTGGACAGTGTATCTATTTCCAAGCGGTTAGGTCATGCGCAAGTCAGCACAACGGCGAACATCTATGCACATGTGATGGAGAGCGCTGATCGGAAAAACGCTGACATTTTAGCTGACGTGTTTTTGAAAAAGGCTTGAATTTTCAAAGTGAGTTGAACTAAAGTTGAATTATTTCTTCTCGTCACAGATAGAACATCTTGTTAAAGTTGCAAAAACAGCCGTTTTCGTAAAGAAAACGGCTGTTTTTCTGGTTGCGGAGGCAGGACTCGAACCTACGGCCTCCGGGTTATGAGCCCGACGAGCTACCAACTGCTCCACTCCGCGATATGAAATTAAGGGAATACTGGTGCCGGTGACCGGACTCGAACCGGTACAGTATCGCTACCGGGGGATTTTAAGTCCCCTGTGTCTACCAATTCCACCACACCGGCAGATATCGGCAACAGATAATATACCATACCTCCGCCGTGATGTCAACACCTGTTTGCAAAAAAGTTCTCCGTCCGCGTTTTGTTCCTTTGACTTGCCGGTCTTGCTATGCTATACTATGCTTGTATTGTTATCGAAAAGAGGCGGACTATGCAGATCGGAACGGTAAAAATTGAATCGAAGCTCGCGCTCGCGCCGATGGCGGGCGTAACGGATGCTGCATTCCGCCAGATCTGCTCCGAAAAAGGCGCGGGCTACACCGTCACGGAGCTTGTGAGCGCCAAGGCGCTGTGCTACCACGACACGAAGACCGCGCAGCTGCTTCGTCCGTTTCCGGGCGAAAAGCCGTTTGCCGCGCAGATCTTTGGCAGCGATGTGAACTGCATGGCCGAGGCTGCGCAGATGGCGATCGAAATTTCCGGCGCGGACATCTTGGATATCAACATGGGCTGCCCCGTGGGCAAGGTCGTCAAAAACGGCGACGGCAGCGCGCTGATGAAAGATCCCGAAAAGGCCGCGCGCATCGCTGAGGCGGTCGTGCGCGCCGTCAAGGTCCCCGTCACGGCGAAGATGCGCCGCGGCTGGGACAAGGGCAGCATCAACGCCGTCGAGCTCGCCAAAATGCTCGAAGAAGTGGGCGTCAGCGCCGTCGCGGTGCACGGGCGCACGCGCATGCAGATGTACGGCGGCGAGGCCGACTGGAATACGATCCGCGACGTCAAGCAGGCTGTCAGCATCCCCGTCATCGCCAACGGCGACGTTTTTTCGCCCGAGGCCGCGGTGCGCATCCTCAAATTCACGGGCGCGGACATAGCGATGATCGGCCGCGGGAGCTTCGGCAACCCGTGGCTTTTCGAGCAGTCCACCGCCGCGCTCTCAGGGCGCGACATTCCGCCGCTGCCGCCGTTTGCCGAGCGGTGGGACACCGCCGTGCGTCAGGTGGAGCTCTCCGCACAGTATCAAAACGAGCGCGTCGCCATGCTGCAGGCGCGCCATCACCTGTGCTGGTACTTAAAGGGCATCAGCCACGCGAATTATTATAAGGAGAAGATCGTGCAGCTCTCAACGCTTTCTGAGCTGCACGCGCTCAGCGCGTCGATCAAGCGGGATCTGCGCTGAGGATCAATAAAAAGCTATGGACGAACGGGAACTCATTGCGCGCCTTCAAAAGCGGGATGAAGCCGCCTTCGAAGAGCTGATCCGCCAATATGAGAAAAAAGTGTATTCGCTGTGCTTCCGCATGTGCGGCAACAGCGAGGACGCCGAGGAGGCCGCGCAGGATGCCTTTCTTGCGCTCTGGCGCGGGATCGACCGCTTCCGACAGGAGTCATCGCTTTCGACGTGGATCTACCGCCTGGCGACGAACGCCTGCATCGACACGCTGCGGCGGCGAAAAAAACAGAGCGGCAGCGTCTCGCTCGACGACGAGGAGCTGTTTGTCGACGCGGTCGACACCTCGCCCCAGCCGCAGGAGACGGTCGAGCACCGCGAGGCACAGAAATTATTGCAGGAGGGCCTCTCCGCCTTGCCGGAGGAGTACCGAAAGGTGCTCATCCTGCGCGAGATCGAAGGCCTGAGCTACACCGAGATCGCAGAAAGCGCGTCGATCGAGCTGGGCACGGTCAAATCGCGCATCAGCAGGGGCCGATCACTTTTGCGCAACTTTTTATCCGGAAACGGGAACTTTTTTGAAATTGCTTCGTCAAAAGTTACAGAATGTAATCGTGAGGAGATGAGCGCCAAATGAAATGTTGTGAACAGTACGCCGCCGCGCTCTCTGCCTTTGTGGACGGAGAATTGAGCGAAAATGAAAAGGAAGAGGTGCTCTCGCACGTAGAGCACTGCCAGAACTGCCGGGAGTATCTCTCGGAACTGATGATCGTGCACACGATGTTCGAGGAAATGCCCGAGCTCGACGCGCCGGAGGGCTTTTCCGAGCGCGTGCTCGAGCGGGTGCATGAGGAAAAGCGCGCGAGATCGCGCCACCGCCGTGCATGGCCGCGCGTGCTGGCCGCGTGCTTTGCACTGCTTGTCGTCACGGCCGCGGCGTGGAAGCTGGCGCCCGCGATGGTCAGCAGCAACGACAGCGCCGCGGACTGCAATACCAGCGGCAATGACACGGCAAGTGCGCCCGCTGCGTCCGGCGACACGGCGGAGGACTTTACCTACAGCTATTCTGCCGTGCAGAAGGAGGGCGTGCAGGCCGACGCCAGCCCGTTCGACACCTATGACACGGAAGACGGCGCAGACGACCGCTCCGCCGACGCAAGCGGCGGCTATGCCATCATCACGCTGGATGTGCCCGCGGCGGCGGAATTTCTGCACGAGCGCGGCATGGCCGTGTACGCGGAAAATGACGAGTACGTCAGCTACCTCGTCGTGGCCGAAGCGGCACATGACTTAGCAGACGCCATGGAGCTGCCTGAGGCTGAGCGCACCGCGCTCCGTCAGGCAGACGATATTCTGATCGTCGAGGTCGCCAAGACCGCACCGGCGGTCGAAGAGCCTGCGGAAAACACCCCCGCAGGAGAAGAGGAGAGCGAATGAACAATATCGGCGTGATCGGCGGCGCGGACGGCACGACACAAATCGTCGTCTCCGGCAGCATCGGAGGGCCGATCCTGTGGATCTTTTTCGGCGCGCTGGCGCTGATGGTGATTTTATACGCTGCATTTTATCGACGCGGCAAGGGCAAGGCGGTCTGCCTTGCCCTCGCGGCGGTTTTCTGCGTGGCGGCGGATCAGGCCGTCAAATTCCTCGTCGTGAACACAATGTCGCCCGGCGAATCGGAGCCGCTGCTGCCGCCGCTGTTACAGCTCACGCGCGTGCACAACTACGGCGCGGCGTGGTCGAGCTTTTCGGGCGCACGGTGGCTGCTCATCGCGCTGACGGCGGCGGGCATGTGCGCCATCGCATGGCTGCTCGTCAAGATCGTGCGCCATCCGCTGGGCCAGTGGTCGCTTGCGATCATCCTCGGCGGCGGCATCGGCAATCTCATTGACCGCGTGCGCCTCGGATACGTCGTTGACATGCTGGACACGATGTTCATGGACTTTCCCGTCTTCAACGTGGCGGATGTGTTCGTCGTGTGCGGCACGGTCTGCGCGCTCATCTACTACCTTGCCTTTTACAGCAAGAGCGACGAGAAAAACTGGGGGAACAAGGTCGATGGAACCGATCCTGCTGCAAACAAGTGAAGCCGATGCTGGTACGCGGCTCGACGCCTGCCTCGCCCGCGCAATTGAAGACCTGACCCGCTCCGCCGCGGCGAAAGCCGTCGAGGACGGGCGTGTCCTCGTGAACGGCAAAGCGCCGAACAAGAGCTACAAGCTCACGGGACACGAGCAGATCGAATTCACCCCCGAAGAGCCCGCGCCCATCGACGCCGTTCCGCAGGACATCCCTCTGGACGTTGTCTACGAGGACGACGACGTCATCGTCGTCAACAAGCCGAGCGGGCTCGTCGTCCATCCCGCGCCGGGCCATCCGGACGGGACGCTCGTGAACGCCCTTTTGTATCACTGCGGCGACAGTCTCTCCGGCGTCGGCGGCGCGCTGCGCCCCGGCATCGTGCATCGCATCGACCGCGACACGAGCGGGCTCATCATCGCGGCAAAAAACGACTACGCGCACCAGTTCCTCTCCGCCCAGCTGGCCGACCACACGCTCGCGCGCACGTATGAGTGTATCGTGGTCGGCAACTTACGTGAAGACAGCGGCACGGTCGACGCGCCCATCGCGCGCGACAGCCGCGACCGCAAGCGCATGGCCGTCGTTCCGGGTGGACGCCGCGCGGTAACGCACTGGGAGGTCATCGCCCGTTATCCCGGCTACACGCATGTGCGGTGCAGGCTCGAAACGGGCCGCACGCATCAAATTCGCGTGCACATGGCCTACCTCGGCCACCCGATCCTGGGCGACACGGTCTACGGCGCAAAAAAGGCCGTGCCGGGTCTAACCGGTCAATGCCTGCACGCGGTCGGGCTGCAATTTATCCACCCGCGGACGAAGGATCTTGTCTCGCTCACATGCCCGCTGCCTGACGAATTCACCGCCATGCTGCGCAAGATCGACCGATAGATCAAAACCCGCAGGCGAGGGCCGACGCCTTCGCCTTATTCTACAGGAAATACAGGTGAACAATGTGAAAGACCTGCAAACCATTGAGGAGACCCTCAAATATCTGCAATTCGACAACTGGGAGCAGAGCGCGCCGGGCCTTGCGCGCTCGCGTGAGCTTCTTGGTCTGCTCGGCAATCCCGAGCAGAAGCTCAAATTTGTCCACATCGCGGGCACAAACGGTAAGGGCAGCACCGCCGCGATGCTCGCCTCCGTGCTCCGGCGCGCGGGGTACCGCACGGGGCTCTATACCTCGCCGCACCTGCTGCGCTTCCACGAGCGCATGCGCGTGAACGGAGAAGAGATCGACGATGAGTCCCTCATTTCGCTCACAAACACCGTGCGGAACGCAGCGGAGAGCATGAGTGAAATGCCCACGGGTTTTGAGATCATGACGGCCATCGCCTTTTTGTACTTCGTGCAGGAGCAGTGCGACATCGTCTCGCTCGAGGTCGGTCTCGGCGGGCGCATGGACTCGACGAACGTCATCCCCGCGCCGGAGGTCTGCGTCGTGGCGAACATCGGCTTGGAGCACACGGCCATTCTCGGCGACACGGTCGAGAAGATCGCCGCGGAGAAGTGCGGCATCATCAAGCATGGCTCGCACGCCGTGCTCTTCGGCCAGAGCGAGGGCGTAGAGAACGTCGCGCGCGAAAAGTGCGCGCAGGAGGACGTGGCTCTCACGATCACCGCGCAGGAAAAGCTTGAGCGCATTTCGTCCTCGCTCGACGGTCAAGAGTTCAAATACCGCGGCCGCGGGCCGTACCACCTGCGGCTTCTCGGCGAGTATCAGCTCTTGAACGCGCTGACGGTCATCGACGTGTGCAGCGCGCTGCGCTCGCGCGGCTGGGACAAGCTCACGGACGAGGCCATTGATGAGGGGCTTTCCCACGCCCAGTGGCCCGGACGGCTCGAGCTCCTGCGCCGCGGGCCGGACTTCATCGTTGACGGCGCGCACAATCCCCAGTGCGTCGACGCGCTGATGGATTCGCTCGCCGCGCTCTACGGCGACAAAAAACTCATCTTCCTCACAGGGGTGCTTCGCGACAAGGACTGGCAGCAAATGCTGCGCCGCGCGCTCCCGCTCGCCAAGGCGTTCGTCGTCATCACGCCGCCTTCTGCCCGCGCACTCGATGAAAACGAGCTCGCCGCGTGGCTGAACGCACAGGGCGTGCAGGCCGTCCCCGCCAAGGACACCGACGACGGCGTCCACCGCGCCCTGGAGCTGGCAGGCGAGGATGACGCCATCTGCTCCTGGGGCTCGCTCTACTTCACCGGCGAGGTCCGCCGCGTCCTGACGGAACAGTAAACACGATAAAAAAGGCCGCTGCGAAACGCCGCAGCGGTCTTTTCATGATCCCCATGCCGCATTTGCCGCGACCAGCGGCAAACAGGTCCCCACACCCCAATCGGCGCAAAACCCATCAACCTACATCCGCCGCATTTTCTGCCCATACGGGCAGAAAAACGGGAAAAAGCGTCGCAGACTTTGCCGCCCGCAGGCGGCAAATAATTTTAATCATAAATCGCCGCGACATGCGCGTGGCGATTTATTCTTCTCGCTTCGCGCGTGTCGCAGCCGCCTACGGCGGCAAGGCACGAAGCGAAGTGCGATCCCCTAAAATCAAAGGGATCCCATCCATCGGATGGGATCCCTTTGATTTTAACTTAGATAGTTGAGCGGGTTGACGTAGCTGCCGTTTCTCTGAATGCCGAAGTGGCAGTGGACACCGCTGGCGACGCCGCTGCGGCCCGCCTTGGCGATCTGCTGGCCCTTGTAGACCGTCTGTCCCGCCGAGACGAGCAGCGAGCCGTTGTGCTCATAATAGGTCACATAGCCGTTGTTGTGGTCGATGATGACAACATAGCCCATCGCGCCCTTATAACCGGAGAAGATGACGCGTCCGCCGTCGGCAGCGTAGATCGGCGTGCCGCGCGCGCAGGCGATGTCGATGCCCTTGTGGTTTCTCGTCGCGCCGCGGATGCCGGTGTTGCGGTAACCAAAGCGCGAGGTGATGCGGCCCGAGCACGGCCAGCGGAAGCTGCCGGTAGGGTACCAGGTCGGGCGGACCTTCGTGCCGCGGGCGCGCGTCTCGGCCACAGGGTCGGAGAGCGTGACGGACGAGATGACCGTGCGCTCCTGCTCCTCGCCGTTGATGTAGGTAACGTCCGCGACGATGTCGGCCTTGCCGAACGAGCCCTTGGAGATCACGCGCTCGTCGCCCTGATACATGGACGAATCGCTCACGTAGTTCACGTCATAGTTGACGTCCTCGACATAGTTCTGCCGCTCGGTGACCTTGACGGTCAGATACGGCACGGCGTTCGAGAGCGTCAGCGCATCGCCGATGTGGATGCGGTTGATGTCGTAGCCGGGGTTCAGCGCTTCGAGCTCGGCGGCGGTCATGCCGTTGTTGTTGGCGATCTGGCCCCAGGTGTCGCCCTTGACGACGGTGTAGGTCACCTCGCCCGACTTCGTCGAATTCAGGATCTCGGCGATCTCGCCGAGGTTCATCACGCTGTCGGTCGGGACGTAGCCCTCCGCGATGCGGACATTTTCGACAAAATCGACGCTCAGCGTATCCGCCGAGGCGTAGACCTGCTTGATCTGCTTGAGCAGCTCGTCCAGCGCGCCGGCGTACTGCGTCGATCCGATGAGCTCATCGTCGACATAAAGCGAGTAGCCGTAGGTCACCTGGCCGAGCTCGTCGGCGAGGTCCTGCTCGAAGGTCGTCGAATCCGTCACATCGCTGCGGCGGACGAAAGCCGTCGAATAATGGATGGCATCCTTTGCGATCTCGTAGGACTTGCCGAGCGTCTCGGTCGTGATGCTCTCGAGCTTGGAGGCCGCCTTGCGTGCCTGTGCGGCACTCGCGACGGTGTCGACCACGCTGCCGTTATACTCTACGGTCGTTCCCAGCGTGTAGAACGAGAAAAACAGCGCGATCGCGGCCACAACCGCCGCGCCGCCGATAAAGTAGAACGGATTCACGCGCCGCGCCTGCCTGCGCCAGCGGTCCTCGTGCTCGCCGGCAGCGTGGCTGCGCTGGCGGCGGTGTGCCATCACCCTTTCATGCAGCAGCGAGCGCCACATCGGGAACATCCCGCCGATGACGAGAAAGACCTGCACCAAAAAGCGGTTGGATTCAGGAAAGTTGCGCGCCCTGCTCTCGCGCATGACCGTGCGGGCGCGTGGGCCGATGCGGCGGATGCGCGCACCGAGCGTGGAGAAAAACAGCGCCATGTGCTCGATCCAGCCGCTCAGCCATTGCGGCATGCCGCCGCGCCTGCTCGACCGTCTTCGCGGCGAGGCATTCGAACGGCGGCGCTGCGTGGGTGCATCGCTGCGCTGCGGGGTGGATCGTTTTTGCTCTGACATATCAAAACTCCTTAAAGGATGCAAGTAAAAATAAAAGTTACAATTTGTAACCGTTGACCAGTATACTTGGTTTTCAAGGCTCCGTCAAGCCTTTTGGGGAAATGATACTGCTAATATGTTGTAAGAGTTTGGAAAATTTGTAAACTTTTGCATGAATTTTGCGTTATTTTTCCTTGAGAGGGTGAAAAAGTGGGTGTATACTATATCTGTAAATCTGTGCCCGCTTGACCGGCACATCATATATCAGGAGGAATCAACATGTTTGCACAACTGATCAACACGCTGAAAAAGAGCCCCAAAACGATCGTTTTCACCGAAGGTACCGACCCCCGCATTCTCGAAGCGAGCGCCCGTCTGCTGTCCGGTAATTTCTTAAAGCCCGTGCTCGTCGGCAACCCCGATGAGATTGCCGCCGCCGCTGAGGACATCGGCTTCAACATCCGCGGTGCCGAGATCATCGACCCCGAGAATTTCGACGGCATGGACGAGATGGTCGACGAGATGGTCACGCTGCGCAAGGGCAAGATGACCGCCGACGAGTGCCGCGCCGCGCTCAAGAAGAGCAACTACTTCGGCACCATGCTCGTCAAGATGGGCAAGGCCGACTGCCTGCTCGGCGGCGCTACCTACTCCACGGCCGACACGGTCCGTCCCGCGCTGCAGCTCATCAAGACCAAGCCAGGCAACAAGATCGTCTCTTCCTGCTTCATCATGGTCCGTCCCGCCGCTTCCGGCGAGAACGAAGTGCTCGCCATGGCCGACTGCGCCATCAACATCAAGCCCAACGAGGACGAGCTCGTCGAGATCTGCAAGGAGACCGTTTCCTGCGCCAAGATCTTCGGCGTTGACCCGAAGGTCGCTTTCCTGAGCTACTCCACCCTCGGCTCCGGCAAGGGCGAGGACGTCGACAAGATGCGCAATGCCTGCGAGAAGGCCAAGGCCCTCATGCCCGACACCCCGATCGGCGGCGAGTTCCAGTTCGACGCGGCGGTCTCTCCGGCTGTCGCCAAGACCAAGCACATCACCGACGCGGTCGGCGGCCACGCCAATACCTTTATCTTCCCCGACATCAACGCCGGCAACATCGGCTACAAGATCGCCCAGCGCCTCGGCGGCTTCGACGCCTACGGCCCCATCCTGCAGGGCCTGAACGCCCCCATCAACGACCTCTCCCGCGGCTGCAACGCCGAGGAGGTCTATCAGATGTCCATCATCACCGCCGCCCTCGCCTGAGCCCGGCACACAAGAAAAAAACAGCCGCCGCCCCTCAATGGGGCGGCGGTTTTGTTTTGCCCATCAGCCTTCCAGCGCGGCATTTGCGGCCCTGGCGAGGGCCGCCATGGCTGCTGCTGGGTATTCTCCCGCGGCGGTCTCATTCGTGAGCATCAGCGCCGAGGCTCCGTCGAGCACGGCGTTATAGATGTCGGACACCTCCGCGCGTGTGGGCACGGGGTTCGTCTGCATCGAATAGAGCAGCTGCGTCACGACCATGAAGGGCGTGCCCGATCCGCGGCACAGGCCGGCTATGCTCTTTTGCAGCCGCGGCACGGCGTAGAGCCCGCAGGCGCTCCCCAGGTCGCCGCGCGCGATGACTATCATGTCAGAGACGCCCAGCAGCTCCGGCACGGCCTCCACGCCGCCGCGGCTCTCCACCTTGGCAAAGACGCGGATGTCCTCCCCGCCGTTAGCGTCCAGCACGCCGCGCACGGCCGCAATGTCCGCCGCCGAGCGCGTGAAGGACTGCATCACCGCCGTGACGCCCCAGGAGCGCGCCGCGGCGAGGTTGAGCCGGTCGCTCTCCGTGAGCGCCGGCGCCGCGGCCTCGAGTCCGGGCAGCGTTATGCTCTTCCGGCTGCCCAGGACGCCGCCGCGCAGCACCTCCGCCCGGGCCGTATTTCCGTCGCAGCCGAGCACGCCGAGGCTCAGCCGCGCGTCGTCGAGCAGCAGCTCCGTGCCGGGCCTGAGCAGCTCCAGCACCGTCCCCGGCACGGGGATGAGCCCCTCTCCGCCCAGGGTCACCACGTCGCCCTTCGAGAGCGTCAGCGGCGAGGAGAGCGCGCCCGTGCGCAGCTCCGGGCCCTGCGTGTCTATGAGCAGCTCCGGCTCCACGCCGCGGCTCCGCCCGGCCTCGAACAGCGCCTCTATGAGCCGCGCGCCGCCCTCCAGGCCGGTGTGCGAGAGATTCAGCCGCGCGCCCGTCATGCCCGCGTCCAGCATCAGTCCCAGCGTCTCCGCGTCCGCGCAGGCGGGGCCCAAAGTTCCGTAAAGCTCCATGGTCAAAACCCGCAGAAGCCGGCGTTGGAGATCTTGATGATGAGGTCTGCGATCTCCGAGGCGGGCTTCTTCCTTCCGTCTGCCAGCCACTTGCGGATGAGTCCGACGCTGCCGAGAGCGACGAAGGTGTAGACATACTCCGCGTCCTCCTGGCTGAGCTGCCGCGCCGAGGCCCAGGAGCTCATGAACTGCCCCTCTATGACGTCCACGACCTTGGTCTGAAAGCTGTTGTCACCCTTGTCGGAGAGGAGGATGGAGCAGATGTCGGCGTTCTCGCCGATGTACTCGACCAGCCGCGTGAGCACCTCCTTGAGGTCGGTGCCCGAGGCGGTCAGCGCCGGGCGCACCCAGTGCGTCACGTCCTCGATTATCTCCGACTCGAGCCCGTGCAGCAGGTCCGAGGGGTCGGAGTAGTGGGCGTAGAAGGTGGCGCGGTTTATCCCCGCGCGCTCGCAGATCTCGGTCACCGTGATCTTCGCGATGGGCTTTGTGCTCAGCAGCTCCAACAGGCTGTTGCGAATCATCATTTTTGTATAGCGCACACGCGCATCCTGTTTCTTTTCAGGCATGTTTTACCTCTGAAAATTAAAATTTTTGTGTATTCCTATACAATTATGCCAAAAACGTTTAATATTTTGCAGATTTTATAAAACTGTCTGTTGCTTCATTTGCAAAACGAAATATACTATAAAAATGTAAGTATGTCAACAAACCGTTCAATAGGAGGCCTGCCATGGATGGATTCACACGTGGCGTCACCCGGCACCGCCGGCCGGTGATAGCCATTTTTCTTATCTGCGCCGTCGTCTGCGCCGTGCTCTTTCTGGGAGTGGAGGTCAACTACGACCTGACCGACTACCTGCCCGAGGACGCGGAGAGCACGGTGGCGCTCGATCTCATGATGGAGGAATTCGGCTCCGGCGTGCCAAACACCCGGGTCATGGCAGTCGACCTCACCCTGGCAGAGGCCCTGGAGCTGAAGGAAGAGATAGCCCGGGTCCCCGGCGTGACCGACGTCATGTGGCTCGACGACGTGGAGGACATCACCACGCCCGTGGAGCTCATGGACGAGGCCACCGTCAGCCAGTACTGGAAGGACGGCAAGGCCCTCTACTCCGTCACCATCGAGAGCGGCCGCGAGGTCGAGGCGACGGACGCCATCTATGAGATAATCGGCGACAGCGGGGCCATCTCCGGCGATGCGGCGAGCACCGCCAGCATGCAGAAGCTCGCCGTCAGCGAGGTCATCGGCGCCGCGGCCGTGCTCGTGCCGCTCATCATCATACTGCTGCTGCTCACCACCACCTCGTGGATAGCGCCGCTGCTCTTCCTCATCACCATCGGCGTCGCCGTGCTCATCAACATGGGCACCAACGTCGTCTTCGGGGAGATCAGCTTCGTCACGCAGTCGGTGAGCCCCATCATGCAGCTGGCCGTCTCGCTCGACTACGCCATCTTCCTGCTCAACAGCTTTGAGCGCCACCGCAGGGAGGTCCCCGACCCCGAGGAGGCCATGCGCATGGCCATCAGGGAGTCCTTCTCCTCCATCGCGGCCTCTGCGGCGACCACGGTTTTCGGCTTCCTCGCGCTCATCTTCATGCGCTTCGGCATAGGCAGCGACCTGGGCCTCAACCTGGTCAAGGGCGTCGTGCTCAGCTACATAAGCGTCATGGTGTTCCTGCCCGCGCTCTCGCTCTCCTGCATGAAGCTCATGGACAAGACGCGCCACAAGCGCATCATCCCCGAGCTCGGGAAGGTGGGCCGCATCTTCGTCAAGGTCCGCATCCCGGCGCTCATACTCGTGCTGCTGGTCGTCGTGCCCTGCTACCTCGGCCAGAGCCGCGCGGACTTCCTCTACGGCATGGGCACCCCCGACCCCGGCGTCCGCTACGGCGCGGACACCGAGCTCATAAACGACACCTTCGGCGAGAGCCAGGCCATAGTCCTGCTCGTCCCCCGCGGCGACCCAGGCGCCGAGGCCGAGCTCGCAGACGAGATCGCGGACATCGACCACGTCACCAGCGTGCTCTCCTACGCCGGCACCGTCGGCAAGGTGCCCTCCGGCTTCCTCTCCGACGACATCGTCTCGCAGTTCTACTCCGACAACTACGCGAGGATAATCGTCTACACGGACACCGGCGAGGAGGGCGACGAGGCCTTTGCCGTCGTCACCGCGGTGCGCGAGGCGGCCTCCGCGCTCTACGACGAGTCCTGGACCTGCGGCCAGAGCGCCAACCTCCTCGACATGCGCGACGTCGTGACGCACGACTCCGTCACGGTCAACCTCATCGCCATCGCCTTCATCTTCCTGACGCTGCTGGTGACCTTCCGCTCGATAACGCTGCCGTTCATCCTGCTCTTCGTCATCGAGTCGGCCATCTGGATAAACCTCTCCGTGCCGTACTTCACGGACACGCCGCTGGTCTACCTCGGCTACCTGGTCATCAACACGGTGCAGCTCGGCGCCACGATAGACTACGCCATCCTCATGACGGAGGGCTATGTCGTGAACCGCCGCACCATGGGCAAGCGCGAGGCGGTGGAGGCCACGCTCACCAAAAACTTCATCTCCGTCCTCACCAGCGGACTCATCCTCTCCGCTGCGGGCTTCTGCCTGAACTTCTCCTCCTCGCTCAGCGTCGTGGCCGCGCTCGGCACGCTGCTGTGCCGCGGCACGCTGCTCTCCATGGCCATGGTGCTGCTGGCCCTGCCGGCCCTGCTCATGCTCTTTGACCCGCTGACGGCCAGGCTCACGCTCAAGTCCGGATTCCTGAAAAAGACCGACAAGGAGGTCGAAACGAAATGAAACACAAACTCTCAGCCGCGCTCTGCATAGCGCTCATCTTCTGCCTGTGCCTCACGTCCGTGCCCGCCGCGGCGGCCTCCGAGGCGGACTTTACGGCCGAGGAAGTCATATACGCGAGGCTCGACGCCTCCGGCGCCCCCGGCGAGGGCTACGCCGTCGTCGCGCTGAACGTCACCAGCGCCGGGACCGTCACCCACTACGGCGATTACAGCTCCGTCGTCAACCTCAGCGACACCACGCCCATCAGCTACTCGGACGGCGCCGTCACCCTCGAGGCCGAGCCCGGGCGCTGGTACTACGAGGGCACCCTCAGCAGCGTGGAGCTGCCCTGGAACATCGAGATAAGCTATTATCTCGACGGCCGGGAGGTCGCGCCCGACGAGCTCGGCGGCAAATCCGGCGAGCTTGAGATAGCCATCAAGACCGCGAAGAACGACGCCGTCTCCGGCGGCTTTTACGACAACTACCTGCTCCAGTTCACTATAACGCTCGACTCCGAACTCTGCGAGAACGTCACCGTCAGGGGCGGCACCGCGGCGAACGCGGGCAGCTCCAAGACCGTGTCGCTCATGGTGCTCCCCGGCTCCGACGGCGACGTGGGCCTCACCGCCGACGTGCACGACTTCCGCATGGACGGCATGACCATCGCGGCCGTGCCCTACGACGTGGTCAGCAGCCTCGGCGACATGAGCGAGGTCACGGACGGCCTCGGCCAGCTGGTGGACGCCATCGCCCAGCTCTCCAGCGGCGCGAGCCAGCTCTCGAGCGGGGCCAGCCAGCTCTCCAGCGGCGCCTCCCAGTACGGCAGCGGCATCAAGGAGCTCTCCGCGGGCTCGGCGCAGCTCACCGCCGCCTCGGACCAGATAGCCCAGGCGCTCGCGCAGATCGGCACCATGGGCGGCCAGACGCCCTCCGGCGGCACGGTCAGCCTCTCCGCGCTCACCCAGCTGCCCTCGGCGCTCCGCCAGCTCAAGACCGGCCTCGACCAGGTCGGCGCCGGCATTGACGAGCTGAGCTCCGGCTACAACACGGCCTACTCCGCGCTCTCCGAGGCCGTCGCATCCATCCCGGCGGCCAGCGTGAGCGAGGAGGACATCGCGGCCCTCATTGCTGCCAACCCGGACAGCGCCGCGCTTAGCTCGCTCGTCGCGAACTATCAGGCGGCGCAGACGGTCAAGGCCGTCTGGGAGCAGACCAAGGCGGCCTTCGCCGCGGTGGAGCAGAACCTGCCCACCTTCTCGGCCTCGATAACCAAGATCTCCGAGTCGCTTGAGACCATGGCGACGCAGATAGAGACTGCGCTCTCGGCCACCGGCGGCAGCATAAACCTCGGCAGCCTCGTGCAGCTCATGGGCGGCCTTGAGGAGCTGGCAACGAACTACACCGAGTTCAACGAGGCGCTCAAGACATATACCGGCGGCGTGGACGCCCTTGCATCCAGCTGGTCCGGCATCCAGAGCGGCATCAGCAGCCTCTCCAGCGGCGCCTCCAGCCTCTCCGGCGGCGTGAACACTCTCAACGAGGAGACGCAGGCAATCCCCGAGCAGCTCGACAGCCTGCTCGGCACCGGCGACGACGGCGAGAGCGAGTACGTCTACGAGTCCTTCCTCGACGAGCGCAACGGCGAGCAGCAGCGCGAGGAGTCCGAGCGTGCGCGCTATCGCCGGTTGCGTCGCGATACGGTCGGAGCATGGGCTTTCTCGCTGCCGCTCATGCTGATCTCCATGGCGTTCATGCACATGCCCTACGGCAACTGGATCATGCTGGCGCTGTCGTTGCCGGTGCTGGGTGTGTTCGGGCGCATGTTTTTCGTAGGCGGGTGGAAGCAGGCGCGTCACGGACAGGCCAACATGGATACGCTGGTCGCGCTCAGCACGTCGATCGCCTTTCTGTTCAGTCTGTTCAATACGGTCTATCCCCGGTTCTGGACCGAGCGGGGGCTGGAACCGCATGTCTATTACGAGGCCTCCTGCATGATCATAGCTTTCGTCCTGCTGGGCAAGTTGCTCGAGGAGCGGGCCAAGGGAAGCACCTCGTCGGCTATCAAGAAGCTGATGGGATTGCAGCCTTCGACCGCCCGCCTGTTGGCCGGCGGCATCGAGCGGGATGTTCCGATAGCGACATTGCGCGCAGGGGATCTCGTGTCGGTGCGTCCCGGGGAGAGGATTCCGGTCGACGGCACGGTCGAAAGCGGCGAATCGTTCGTCGACGAGAGCATGATTACCGGCGAGCCGCTGCCCGTCGATAAGAAGCCCGGCGACCGGGCGGTTGCCGGAACGATCAACGGCCGGGGCTCGTTCGTGCTGCGGACGACCGGGGCCGGCGCCGACACGCTGCTCGCGCGGATCATACGCATGGTACAGCAGGCGCAGGGCAGCAAGGCTCCCGTGCAGCGCATAGCCGACCGTATCGCTTCGGTGTTCGTGCCGACGGTCATCGGGCTGTCGGCGCTGACTTTCGTGCTTTGGCTCGTCATCGGGGGAGAAGCCTATTTCTCGCATGCGCTGTTGTCGGCCGTTTCGGTGCTGGTGATCGCCTGCCCCTGCGCGCTGGGGCTCGCCACTCCGACGGCGCTGATGGTGGGTATCGGGCGCGGGGCCGAGAATCAGATCCTGATCAAGGACGCGGCGGCGCTCGAGCAGATGTGCCGTATCGACACGATGGTACTGGACAAGACCGGAACCCTGACCGAGGGACGTCCCTCGGTCACGGAGTGGATCGACGTCGTCCCGCCGTCCGACGGACTTTACGATGCCGTCTATTCCGCCGAGATGAAGTCCGAGCATCCGCTGGCTTCGGCCGTCACGGCCTATCTGGCCGGCCGGGGCGCCCGGCGCCGGGAGGTGGACTCGTTCGAGAGCCTGACCGGTCGCGGCATCGCTTTCCGTTGCGACGGAGCGTCTTACTGGATCGGAAGCCGGGCGTTGCTCGAGACTCGCGACGTCCGTCCGTCCGTAGAACTGCTCGCGCGTATCGACCGTCTGGAGCAGGAGGGCGCGGGAACCGTATTCGTCGGACAGGACGACCGCTTGCTGTCGGTCGTCGTCGTCAGCGATCCGCTCAAGGAGACGACCCGCGAAGCGCTGGAGCAGCTCCGACGGCGGCATATCCGTCTGGTCATGCTGACCGGCGACAACCGTCGGGCCGCCGCTGCGCTGGCCGGGCGGTTGGGCATCGACGACTTCCGGGCCGAGATGATGCCCGACGACAAGGAACAGTACGTGCGACGGTTGCAGGCCGAGGGTCGTCGCGTAGCGATGACGGGCGACGGGATCAACGACTCGCAAGCGCTGGCGCGAGCCGACGTGAGCATCGCTATGGGGCGCGGGACCGATGTGGCGATGGACGTGGCGATGATTACGCTGATGAACTCCGACTTGTCGCTGCTGCCCAAGGCCTATGCGCTTTCGCGCAGTACCGTGCGCCTGATCCGCGAAAACCTGTTCTGGGCTTTCGTCTACAACCTGATCGGCATACCGATCGCGGCCGGAGCGCTCTATCCCCTGTGCGGGTTGTTGCTGAGTCCGATGTTGGCCGGAGCCGCTATGGCTTTCAGCTCGGTGTCGGTCGTTGCGAACAGCCTGCGTCTGAAATGGAAAAAACTTTAAACGATTATTCGATGAAAAAGAGATTCAAGACCAACGCCAAGTGCGGAGGATGCGTCGTCAAGATCGGCGAACAGCTGAACAAAATGGCCGAGCCGGAAGAGTGGTCGATCGACCTTGCCTCGCCGGAGAAGTTGCTGACGA
>OJQL01001232.1_pt1 | contig 20801 bp, 16 predicted proteins | sample 1598731 | NCBI WGS metagenome assembly OJQL01 (sample SAMN03922510, study PRJEB24848) | human gut metagenome | isolation source: stool sample | host: Homo sapiens | place: Germany | collected 2010-02
CATGCGCAGCATGGGCAGGGGAAAGCCCGTGTCCGGAAAGGAGCGCATGGTGGCGAAGGTATTCAGGAACTCCTCGCTGGTAATGCCCATGTGGCGGCGCAGGCGCAGTACGTCATACGGCGTGAGCGGCAGGGTCAGCTCCGCGCAGCAGCGGTTGAAGCAGGGCACCTGTGGATTGCAGTCAAAACAGAAGGTTTCGTCCGCCTGGAGCTCGGGCAGGCTTTCCAGAAGTTCGCGGCTTTCATCGGTCTCCATGAAATCTCCTTTGCGCGCTCAAGGCGGGCGCATCTTCTTCGCAGTGTCCGGCATTGCGTCCGGCGGGATTTTCCGGAAAAACCGGCTTTGCTTCAGTCGTGGGCCGGGCAAAAAGGCATAGCGTTAACAGTCTCTGGAGCAGATTGACGTTGAGAAGTGATTTTACCCTAGATGACCTTGTTCAACGCGTATTCAATAATGCCCTCGGCCCCGGCTTCGCGCAGGCGCGGGATGAGATCGCGCACAATGCCGATCTCCACCACTGTTTCCACGGACAGCCAGCGCCCGTCGCGCAGAGGCGATACCGTGGGCGAATTGAGCGAGGGCAGCATTTCCAGGATGGCGTCCAGATGGGCCGCGGGGGCGTTCATCTTGATGGGCACCAGGTTTTCGGCGCGCAGCGCGCCCTGCAAAAGCAGGGTGAGCTGTTCGATCTTGGCCCGCTTGCGCGGGTCCTCCCAGGCCTCCTTGTTGGCAATGAGCACCGGGTAGGAGACCATGACCTCGTCGATGATCCTGAGCCCGTGCGCGCGGATGGTGGTGCCGGTCTCGGTCACTTCCACAATGCCGTCGGCCAGGCCTTCCACCACCTTGGCCTCGGTGGCGATCGACGCGTGGTCCATGCCCGGCACCCAGCAGGCGTTCCTGCCCGACATGCGGGCGCGGCGCACCAGCACGTCCTGCAGCGTGTTGTTGAGCATGTGACCCATGTGGAGCATGCCCGTTACGTTGGGGGGCGGAATTACGATCGTATAGGGTTCGCGCTGATCGGGTTCCGAGTGAAACAAGCGTTTTTCGATCCAGTAGTCGTACCATTTCGACTCGATCTCCTGCGGCGAGTATTTGTCTGCGATTTGCATAGGGATGAAATTGTTTTACTTCGTTATTTGACCTGCAAAGTTATTAACATTCTGTCAAAGATGAAATAAATATGACTAAAAAATCGTTACCTTTGCGACATTATATATTTGTAAGCTATGAGTAAAAAAGATAAATTCGAAACAATCGAAGTCGAAGACGTGAACCTGCTTCCCGATCTGCTCGACGGCAATCACCGCGTGATCCCCATCGTGACGGGCGGTGACGAAGTCGTCGAAGAGGTGGAGGTTCCTGAGATCATTCCGATTCTCACGCTGCGCAGCTCCGTGCTCTTTCCCGGCGCCATCACCCCCATTACGGTGGGCCGCGACAAGAGCATCAGTCTGGTGCGCGCCGTGAATGCCGAAGGCGGTATTCTGGGCGCTGTGCTGCAGCGCGAAAGCGACGTCGAAGACCCCGCGCCGGACGACATGTACAAGGTCGGCACCGCGGCGCGCATCATCAAGATTCTCGAAATGCCCAACGGCAACCTCACGGTGATCCTGAACGGCTTGGAGAAGGTCGAGATTCGCGAATACATCACCACCGAGCCTTACTTCCGGGCCCGTGTCACCGCCCTGCGCGATACCACGCCCGATCTGAAGAGCGTCGAGTTCGAAGCCCTCGTGGACTCGATCCGCGACGTGGCGCTCAATATCATCAACGTCTCGCCGTCGATGCCCAAGGAGGCGGCGTTCGCCATTAAGAACATCGACTCCAAGCGCGGCATCATCAACTTCATCTGCTCGAACATGGAGCTGACGGACGAGGACCGCCAGTCGCTGCTGGAAGCCCCCGGCCTGCTGGCCCGTGCCCGTAAACTGCTCGAAATACTGATCCGCGAGCAGCAGCTGGCCGAGTTGAAAAGCCAGATTCAGGAGCGCGTGAAGCAGGAGATCGACAAGCAGCAGCGCGACTACTACCTCCAGCAGCAGATGCGCACGATTCAGGACGAGCTGGGCGACGGCGCCGACGCCGACATCGAGAAGATGCGCGAGGAGGCCAAGAAGAAGAACTGGCCCAAGGAGGTCGGCGAGACCTTCGAGAAGGAGCTGCAGAAAGTCGAGCGGCTGAACCCCGCCGTAGCCGAGTATTCGGTGCAGATGACCTATCTGCAGCTGCTGCTCGAACTGCCGTGGAACGACACGACCAAGGACAATCTCGACCTCAAGTGCGCCCGCGAACAGCTCGACCGCGACCATTTCGGTCTGGACGAGGTGAAGGAGCGTATTCTGGAGCATCTGGCCGTCATCAAGCTCAAGGGCGACCTCAAGTCGCCGATCCTCTGCCTCTACGGCCCTCCGGGTGTGGGCAAGACCTCGCTGGGCAAGTCGGTGGCGGCGGCGCTGGGCCGCAAGTTCGGCCGCATTTCGCTGGGCGGCCTGCACGACGAGTCCGAGATTCGCGGACACCGCCGCACCTACATCGGCGCCATGCCGGGCCGGATCATCCAGACCATCAAGCGGTGCGGTTCGTCGAACCCCGTGATTATCCTCGACGAGGTGGACAAGGTGACCGTTTCGAACCACGGCGACCCGTCGAGCGCACTGCTCGAAGTGCTCGATCCGGAACAGAACACCACCTTCCACGACAACTATATCGACATGGAGTACGACCTGTCGAAAGTGCTCTTCATTGCCACGGCCAACAACGTGGCCAACATCGCCCCGGCCCTGCGCGACCGTATGGAGATGATCAACATTCCGGGCTATCTGGTCGAGGAGAAGATCCGCATCGCCTTGGACCACCTGCTGCCCAAGCAGCGCGAGGCCCATGGCATCAAGGAGCAGGAACTCGTGATGACGCCCCAAATCGTCGAAGGCATCATCTCCGGCTACACCCGCGAGTCGGGCGTTCGCTCGCTCGACAAGCTGCTGGCCAAGATCGCCCGCGCCCGCGCCAAGCAGATCGCTTTCGACGAAGCCTTCGCGCCCGAAATCACGGCCAAGGACGTCGAGAAGATTCTCGGCATGCCCAAGTTCCTCCGGGAGGAGTACGAAGTGGGCGGCATGACGGGCGTGGTGACGGGCCTTGCGTGGACCGAGGTCGGCGGCGACATCCTCTACATCGAATCGGTGCTGACCCCCGGCAAGGGCAAAGTCAGCCTGACGGGTAATCTGGGCGAGGTGATGAAGGAGTCGGCGACGATCGCCCACGAGTGGGTGATGGCCCACCACGCGGAGCTGGGAATCGACGCTTCGGCGTTCGAGAAGAACGACATCAATATCCACGTGCCGGAGGGGGCGATTCCGAAGGACGGGCCGTCGGCCGGTATTACGATGGTGACCTCGATCGTCTCGACCTATACCGGACGCAAGGTCCGGGAGCGTATCGCCATGACGGGCGAAACGACCCTTCGCGGCCGCGTGATGCCCGTGGGCGGCGTTCGGGAGAAGATTCTGGCGGCCAAGCGCGCCGGCATCACCGAACTGATCCTTTCGGAGGAGAACCGCAAGGACATCGCCGAGATCAAACCCGAATACGTCGAAGGGCTGACGTTCCATTACGTGAAGACCAACGACGAAGTGCTGAAACTGGCGCTCGTCTGAAGCGAAGATGCAAGTAAAAGGTGAAAAGTTTTGATTTTCACCTTTTACTTTTTATTTTTATGGCTAAATAACCGAGACGATGAAATTTATCGCAATCATACCGGCGCGTTACGCCTCGACGCGCTTTCCGGGCAAGCCGCTGGCGATGCTGGGCGGCAGGCCCGTCATTCAGCGCGTCTACGAGCAGGTGGCGGGCGTGTTGGACGACGTCGTGGTCGCCACCGACGACGAGCGTATCTACGATGCCGTGCTCGCTTTCGGCGGCCGGGCCGAGATGACCTCGCCGGACCACAAAAGCGGCACCGACCGTTGCTGGGAAGCCTATCTCAAACAGGGCAAGACCTACGACGTGGTGGTCAACGTGCAGGGCGACGAACCTTTTATCCGGGCCTCGCAGCTGGAAGCCGTGAAACGCTGCTTCGACGATCCGGCGACCGACATCGCCACGCTGGTCAGGCCTTTCGCCGCGACGGACGGTCTCGAAGCCCTCGAAAATCCCAACTCCCCGAAAGTGGTGCTCGACGCGCAGTCGCGCGCCCTCTACTTCTCGCGTTCGGTGATCCCCTACCTGCGGGGCGTCGAACGGTCGGAGTGGCTGGCGCGCCATACGTTCTACAAGCATATCGGTCTCTATGCGTTCCGCACGGAGGTCCTGCGCGCGGTTACGGCCCTGCCGCAGTCCGCGCTCGAAAAGGCCGAGTCGCTCGAACAGCTCCGCTGGCTGGAGAACGGCTATAAGATCGGCGTGGGCGTTACCGATGCCGAGACCATCGGCATCGACACGCCCGAAGATCTGGAGAAGGCCGAAGCCTTCCTGATCAGGCATGGAAAATGAAAAGTCGGGAGTCGAAGCCCGGCTGCTTGGCGGGCGGCGGCTTCCCCGGCCTTTGTTCTTAACTCATAATCGAATCTTATGAAGATCAAATTTATCGCCGGACCGTGCGTCATCGAGTCTGCCGAACTGCTCGACACCGTGGCGCAGCGTCTTGTGGCGATCAACGAAAGACTCGGCGCGGACATCATCTTCAAGGCGTCGTTCGACAAGGCCAACCGCACCTCGATCTCGTCGTTCCGCGGCCCCGGACTCGAAAAGGGGCTTCGGATGCTCGCCGACGTGCGTGCGAAGTGGGGGCTGAAGCTGCTGACCGACATCCATGAATCGTGGCAGGCCGCGCCCGTGGGCGAAGTGGTCGACGTGATCCAGATTCCCGCGTTCCTCTGCCGCCAGACCGACCTGCTGGTCGCTGCCGCGAAGACGGGCAGGACGGTGAATATCAAGAAGGCGCAGTTCCTGTCGGGCGCCGACATGCTCTATCCCTACGAAAAGGCCCGCGATGCGGGCGCTTCGGAGATATGGCTCACCGAGCGCGGCAATATTTACGGCTACAACAACCTCGTCGTCGATTTCCGCAATATTGCGGACATGCTGCGCATCGCCCCGACCGTGGTGATGGACTGCACCCATTCGGTGCAGCGTCCCGGCGCCGCAGGCGGCAAGACGGGGGGCAACCGCGAATTCGTACCCGCCATGGCGCAGGCCGCCAAAGCTTTCGGCGCCAACGGCTTCTTCTTCGAAGTGCATCCCGACCCGGACCATGCCAAGAGCGACGGCCCGAACATGCTGCAGCTCGACGAACTGGAAAACCTCATTAAAACTCTGCTATAATGACCGATACCACGAAAGCCCAGATTCTCGATCTGGCCCGCAAGGCGATCAACACCGAACTGCTGGCGCTCAAGCGCATGAAGGAGACGTTGGGCGATAACTTCGCCGACGCCGTCGAAATGATCCTTTCGGGTCAGGGCAAATGTATCGTTACGGGCATGGGCAAGTCGGGGCTGGTGGGGCGCAAGATCGCCGCGACGCTCGCCTCGACCGGTACGCCCAGCTTCTTCCTGCATCCCGGCGAAGCCTTTCACGGCGATCTGGGCATGATCTCGAAAGAGGATGTCGTGCTGGCGCTCTCCTATTCGGGCGAGACCGACGAAATCCTGAAAATCGTGCCTTTCATCCACTCCAACGGCAACAAGCTGATCTCGATGACCGGCAATCCCGAATCCGCGCTGGCCAAGAACTCCGACGTGCACCTCGACGTAAGCGTCGAAGAGGAAGCCTGCATCCTGCACCTCGCGCCGACGACCTCGACCACGGCGCAGATCGCCATGGGCGACGCGCTGGCCGTGTCGCTGATGCAGATGCGGGGCTTTACGAGCGTCGATTTCGCACGCCTGCATCCGGGCGGAAGCCTCGGACGCCGCCTGCTGATGACCGTCGGCAACGTGATGCGTTCGCACGATCTTCCGGTCGTGGCGCCCGATTGCTCGGCGACGGACATGATCCACGCCATCAGCAAGGGCGGACTGGGACTCATCATCATCTGCGACGGCGAACGTATCGAGGGCATCGTGACCGACGGCGACGTGCGCCGCGCAATGGAGCGCCGCCGCGCCGAGTTCTTCAACATCAAGGCCGCCGATATCGCTACGCCGAATCCGAAGACGATCTCTGCCGACCGGAAACTGATCGAAGCCGAGAAGATGATGACCCGCAACAAGGTCACCTCGCTGCTCGTGACCGACGAAGCCGGCAAACTGCAGGGCGTGATCCAGATTTACGACATAAAACTGTAGCGGGTGTTCATCGTACTGCTGACTTACAAACTGCCGCTTGCGGAGGTCGAACGGCACCTCGCGGCGCACCGCGAATACCTCGACCGCCAGTATGCCGCAGGGACGTTTCTCTGTTCGGGGCCGCAGAATCCCCGGACGGGCGGCGTCATTCTCTGCCGCGCCGCGGACCGTACGGCGGTCGAGGCCCTGACGGCGGAGGACCCGTTCCGCATCCACGGCGTCGCCGATTACGAGATCATCGAATTCTCGCCCGTCAAACGCCTGCCCGGATTCGAAGCTTTCCTTTGATTTAACCGTTTGCTCAACCCGACCGATATGAAATCCTTCCTCTTCTCCCTTGCCGCGCTGGCCTTGTGCGGCGCCTGTTCGCAAAATACCGGGGTTACCTCCCCCGACGGCACAATCCGTCTGGCGTTCGCCGTAGACTCCGCCGGACGCATGACCTATTCGGTTACGGACGGCGGTGTCCGGCTGTTCGAACCTTCCCGACTGGGATTCGAAGCCGCCGAGGCCGATCTCGGCGGTGGTTTCGCCGTCGAGAATGTGTCGCGCACGAGCGTCGATGAGACGTGGACCCAGCCGTGGGGCGAGAACAAGGAGAACCGCAGCCGTTACAACGAAATGGCCGTGCGGCTGCGCAACGGCGGCGGCGTGCGGCTGACGCTGCGCTTCCGGGTATTCGACGACGGGCTGGGATTCCGCTACGAATACGAAGCGTGCGGGGCGGATTCGCTCCGCGTGACGGACGAACTGACCGAATTCCGCTTCGCCGCCGACGGCGATTCGTGGACCATTCCCGCCAGCTTCGACACCTACGAACTGCTTTACCGCAAACTTCCGCTGAGCGAACTGGCCGACGCCAATACCCCCGCGACGTTCAAGGTCGGCGGCCTCTACGGCAGCATCCACGAAGCGGCCTTGTACGACTTTCCCGAAATGACGCTTCGCAAGACGGACGGACTTGCGTTCAAATCGGATCTCGCGCCCCAGCCCGACGGCACGAAAGCGCATGTCGGCAATAAATTTACGACCGCGTGGCGCACCGTGCAGCTGGCGCCCGATGCCGTGGGGCTGATCAATTCGTCGCTGATTCTCAATCTGAACGAACCTTCGAAGATCGGGGATACGAGCTGGATCCGCCCGATGAAGTACGTCGGCGTGTGGTGGGGCATGCACCTCGGCGTCGAGACGTGGGCGATGGACGACCGCCACGGCGCGACGACCGAAAATGCCAAACGCTATATCGACTTCGCGGCGGCCAACAATATTCAGGGGGTGCTGTTCGAAGGCTGGAACGAAGGCTGGGAGAACTGGGGCGGCAGCCAGTCGTTCGACTTCACGAAGCCCTATGCCGACTTCGACATTGCAGAGATCGTGCGTTACGCCCGCGAACGCGGGATCGAGATCATCGGCCACCACGAAACGGGCGGCAACATCCCCGATTACGAACGCCAGCTGGAGCGCGCCGTCAAATGGTACGCCGATCTGGGAATACACAACCTCAAAACGGGCTATGCCGGCGGTATCTCCGGCGGCAACAACCATCACGGGCAGTACATGGTGCGCCATTACCAGCACGTGGTCGAGACGGCCGCGAAATACCGGATGACGGTCAATGCGCACGAACCGATCAAAGACTGCGGCATCCGCCGCACGTGGCCCAACATGATGTCGCGCGAAGGTGCGCGCGGCAAGGAGTGGGACGCTTGGAGCGCGGGCAATCCGCCGTCGCACGAAGTGACGCTGCCTTTTACGCGCCTGCTCGCCGGGCCGATGGACTTCACGCCCGGCACGTTCGACATTCTCTATGAAAATACGCGCAACTCGCCGCGCCGCAAACTCTGGAACTGCGGTCCTGAGGTCGATATGCGCGTGAATACGACCCTTGCCAAGCAGATCGCCGAGTGGGTGATCATCTATTCGCCCGTGCAGATGGCTTCGGACCTGATCGAAAATTACGAGGGGCATCCCGCTTTCCGGTTCTTCCGCGACTTCGATGCGGACTGCGACTGGTCGCGCGCGCTGGCGGGCGAACCGGGCGAATTCGTCGCCGTGGTGCGCCGCGCGGGGGAGAATTATTTTCTGGGTGCGGCGACCGACGAACAGCCCCGCACGCTGTCGCTGCCGCTCGACTTCCTGAAACCCGGCACGAAATACCGCGCGACGATCTACGCCGACGGTCCCGATGCCGATTGGAAGACGAATCCCACCTCCTACACTATTTCGGAGCGCGAGGTTTCATCCGCCGATACGCTCGAAGTGGCGATGGCTCCGGGCGGCGGGCAGGCGGTGAGCTTCATGCCCGCTATGTAGCGGCGCAAGCGTCGGGAACTCTCGGCCCCGAAGCCCTCAGCCCCGGATGTAATGCGGCATTTCGGCGGGTATTTCCATCGAAATCTCCACCAGACCGCCTACCTTGTCCCCGGTCCGCCAAGCCGTCTGATAGATCATCTTGCGGACTCCCTGTTTCTCGATGGTGTAGGCGTTCGAGCCGCCCTCGGCCGTCAGGCGGCGGATGATTTCGCGCGAACGTTCGTTGTGGCAGCCGAAAAGATTGCTGCCGATCAGATTGCCGTGCCGGATATAGGTCGCGCGGGCTTTCTCGTTCATGTAAAGGATCACGCCTTCGGTGTCGCAGACCGTGACGGCGCAGTTCATGCCGTCGGCCCAAGGAAAAGGATTTTCTGTCGTCATGGCTGTTCGTTTTGTGTCGGTGGGAAGAGATCGCCCTTGCGGAAAGAGTGCTGCCGCATCTGCGCGGACCGCAGGTTACTGCTGGATCTTGACCAGCTGTTCGCGGTAGGCGTTCAGGATGCGGGATTTGGAGATGAAGCCCATGTAGCGGTTCTGTTTGTCCACGACGGGCAGCATCCACGTATGTTTGTCCTCGAACTTCTGGACGACGCTCTGGATGGCTTCGTGTTCCAGTATCTTGTCGGGCGGCTGAATCATGTAGTCCGAAATCGGATGTCCGTATTTCTCGCGTTTGAACATGTCTTCGCGCAGGTCGTCCAGCTGGATGATGCCGAGCAGATGCCCGAAGTTGTCGATCACGGGGAAGATGTTGCGGCGCGCCGTCGAAATGATGTGTACGATGTCGCCCAGCGTGAAGTTCTCCCTGATGCGCAGGAAATCGGTCTCCATCAGTTCGTCGAGTTTCAGGAAGACGAAGACCGACTGGTCCTTGTCGTGGGTCAGCAGCTCCCCGCGCAGGCGCAGCTGCTTGGTGTAGATCGAATCCGGATCGAGGTAGTAGTCCACGGCGAATGAGATGCAGGCGGTGATCATCAGCGGGATGAACAGCCCGTAACCGTTCGAGAGTTCGGCGATCAGGAAGATCGAGGTCAGCGGCGCCTTCATCACGCCCGACATGACGCCCGCCATGCCGACCAGCGTGAACGAGACGATCGACACCTCCCAGTCGAAGAAGGCGTTGCACAGCAGGGCTATCGACGCGCCCGTGAATGCGCCGACGAACAGCGACGGGGCGAATGTTCCGCCTACGCCGCCCGCGGCGTTGGTCGAAGCCATGGCGATGACCTTGAAGAACATCGTGGCGATGACGAAGAGTATGACAACCCAGTCGATGTCGCTGAAACGGTAGAAGAGCGAATTGTCGAAGAGTTTTTCGGCCTGTCCGTGCATCAGCGAGGTGAATCCTTCGTAACCCTCGCCGTAGAGCGGCGGAAAAATGAAGATCAGGACTCCGAGCACGGTGCCGCCGACGATCCACTTCTTGTACTGCTTGTCGATCTTCTTGAAAAGCGTGCTCACGCGCAGGTTCGTCGAGGTGAAATACCACGACATCAGTCCGCAGCATACGCCCAGCAGGATGAAGAGCGGTATCTGCCAAAGCTCGAACGCATCTGCGGGAGCCAGCGTCACGGCCAGAATCGGGTCGAAGCCCCGCAGCATGAAGGCCATCGTCGTGGCCGTGATCGAGGCGATGAGCAGCGGAATGACCGATCCTGCGGTGATGTCGAGCATCAGGATTTCCAGCACGAACACCACGCCCGTGATCGGAGCCTTGAAAATGGCGGCCAGCGCCGCGCCGGCGCCGCAGCAGAGCAGCAGCGTGGTGTGCTTGTAGTTGAGCCGCGCGATCCGTCCGACGTTCGAGCCGATGGCGGCTCCCGTCAGCACGATGGGGGCCTCAGGACCCACCGAGCCGCCGAATCCGATGGTCGTGGCGCCGCCGACGATCGAGGTCCAGCAGTTGTGTCCCGCGATGCGCGAATTGCGGCTCGACATGGCGTAGAGCACGCGCGTGACGCCCTCCGAAATGTTGTCCCGGACGATGTATTTGACGAACAGCGTCGCCAGAATGATGCCGACGGCGGGGTAGATCAGGAACAGGATGTGGGCGCTGTCCACCGGAAACCAGTTGGTCAGTCCGTATTTGATGCCGTACAGCAGCATCTCGAACAGGTAGGTGCCCACTCCGGCGAGCACGCCGACGACCACCGCCAGAAGCATCATGATCTGGCTGTTGCTCAGCCGCCTCGTAAGGCGGAGGAACGTGCGGTAGATGTGGTCGGCGCGTAAGTTCAAATCCGTCGTGGTTTTATTGCTGTTGCGGTTTTTTATTCTTTGTGTGCGAAATGTTCGGCCTGACTTGCGATCAGCTCCTTGTCGTCGAAGTAGTCGATCTTCATGGCGCGTTTCACGTCGGCGAGCGTTTCGGCGGCGACTTCGCGGGCCGCTTCCGACCCCGCGCGGAGGATTTCGTACACCTCGCCGATGCGTCCCTCGTAATATTTGCGGCGCTCGCGGAACGGCTCCAGCATCTCGTTCAACACCGCGATCAGAAACTTCTTGACCTTCACGTCGCCCAAGCCTCCGCGGCGGTAGTGGGCTTTCAGCTCCTCCACCGAAGGGTAGTCGGGCAGGTATTTCGGGAAGTGTTCGGGACGGCTGAAGGCGTCGAGGTAGGTGAATACCATGTTGCCCTCCACCTTGCCCGGATCCTCCACGCGCAGGTGGTCGGGATCGGTATACATGCCCATGACTTTCTTCTTGATTTCATCGGCGCTGTCCGACAGGTAGATGCAGTTGCAGAGCGACTTCGACATCTTGGCTTTGCCGTCGGTTCCCGGCAGCCGCATGCAGACCGCGTTTTCGGGCAGCAGAATCTCCGGTTCGACCAGCGCGGGACCGTATACCGTGTTGAATTTGTGGACGATTTCGCGCGTTTGCTCGATCATCGGCTCCTGATCCTCGCCCGCGGGTACGGTCGTGGCTTTGAAAGCCGTGATGTCCGCCGCCTGACTGATCGGGTAGGTGAAGAATCCGACGGGAATGCCCTGACGCTGCTGGGTGTCGCCCTCGGTGTTGTTCTCGGCGAAGCCGCGCAGCTGGATTTCGGCCTTCACGGTCGGGTTGCGCTGCAGGCGCTGTACCGTGACGAGGTTCATATAGTAGAACGCCAGCTCGCACAGTTCGGGAATCTGCGACTGGATGAAAAGCGTCGATTTGTTCGGGTCGAGACCGACCGAAAGGTAGTCGAGGGCGACTTCGATGATGTTCTGGCGCACTTTTTCGGGGTTGTCGGCGTTGTCGGTCAGCGCCTGCGCGTCGGCGATCATGATGAAGATGCGTTCGAATTCGCCCGACTCCTGCAGTTCGACGCGGCGGCGCAGCGAACCTACGTAGTGTCCCAGATGAAGCCGGCCCGTCGGACGGTCGCCGGTAAGAATGATTTTTCCCATAAAACGATTAATCCTCCGCTTGACGAATTTAAGTTATCTATGGCTTCGGGGCAGCTCCAGAGATGCGGAATTCGCCAAGCTCGCATTACGGCATCCTCGATGCCGGTTCCACATCCGGAATCCTGCCCAAACTCCCTTTCTGCCGGTAGTTTCGGCTTCCCCGCGGCACTGAAACTGCGGTGAAAATCAGTGCCGGCTCTCGTTTTTTCGGTATTTTGTGGACAAACATACGAAAAAGCGCGCGGGCGACCTAATAAAGTTGTTGTTTATAGATTTTTTTTATATTTTTGCTCGTCGGAATAATTGCCTACTATGACTATAATTCAACTTGAATACCTGTTGGCCGTAGCCAACTGCGGCAGTTTTTCGCTGGCCGCCGAACATTGTTTCGTGACCCAGCCCTCGCTGAGCATGCAGGTCAAAGCCCTCGAAGAGGAGCTGGGCGTGGTGCTGCTCGACCGTTCGAAGAAGCCCGTGATCCCGACCGAAGCGGGCGACGTGGTGCTGGAGCGTGCCCGCGAGACGCTGCGGGCCTATAACAACATCCGCGAATCGGTGGCCGAACTCAAAGGCGAGACGTCGGGCAAACTCCGGCTGGGCGTCATCCCGACCATCGCCCCGTACCTGCTGCACAAATTCATCCCCGCTTTCGTGCGCGATTATCCCAAAGTCGAACTGGAGATCTCCGAGATGATCACTTCCGACATCGTCGAGGCCCTCAAGCGCGACCGTATCGACGCGGCGCTGGTGGCCAGCGGCACCTGCGGCGAGGGGATTCTGGAGCAGGAACTCTTCAACGACCGTTTCTTCGCATACGTTTCGCCCGAAAACGCCCTTTACGAGCGGTCGAACATCCGCATCGAGGACATCGACCTGCGCGATCTGGTGATTCTGAGCGCCGGAAACTGTATGCGCGACCAGATCATCGAACTGTGTCAGGCCAAGCGCGATATGCCGTCGCACTACTCCTTCGAATCGGGTTCGCTCGATACGCTCATGCGCATCGTGGACTGCACGTCGTGTCTTACGATCATTCCCGAAATGGCCGTCGAATACATCCCCGCGGATCACCGCGACCGGCTGAAGATGCTGGCCAAAGGCGCCACGTCGCGCAAGATCGCGGTCGCCGTGCGCCGCACCTACGTCAAGAGTTCGATCATCAAGGCCCTGACCGATACGATTATGGCCAATGCCCCGGAGGTCGGGAACTGACGTGCTTTTCCGAAATGGACGCGTCCGGCGGTTTTTTCTGCCGGGCGCGTTTTGTTTTTCGGATGCTGTTTTATCCGTCCCGCCCTGTGCCGCGCCGCTGTTCCGGTTTGTGCTGCGTTGTCATCCTCGGTCTGCATCGGTTGCCGTCCCCGTTTGTGCCGTGTCGCCGCTCCGATTTGCGTCGCATTGTAATCCGCTGTCTGCGTCGTGTCGCCGTTCCGGTTTGTGGATGGCGGCCGCCACCGCAGAATTCCGCGGACGGTCTGACGGGGATTCTGCCCCTGCTGCGGGTCTCTTGCGGCCTTTCCCTGCTTTGCGGCGATTCCGGTCGGGTCGCCCGTCCGCTTTTTTGTAGCTCTTAATTTTCAAATCTCATTCTATTTTCGTACCTTTGCAAGGTTATAGACACCTATTGAAGATTTATGGATAAACTGATCGAAACTATCGTAAGTGCGATTGAAGATAAAAAAGGTAAGGATATTGTATCGTTGGACCTCTCAGGTTTCGACGGAGCCATATGCTCCCGGTTCATCGTGTGCAACGCCGATTCCACGACGCAGGTATGCGCCATCGCCGCAAGCATCGAAGAGAAGGTGCTCGAAACGCTGGGCGAGAAGGTCTGGCGCATCGAAGGCCAGCAGAACGGCGTATGGGTCGCCATGGACTACGTGGACGTGTGGTGCATATCTTCCAGACCGAACTGCGCAGTTTCTACAAACTCGAAGAGTTGTGGGCCGACGCACCCATGACCAAATACGAATACGAAGAGTAATTTTTTAGTATGGCACAACAACGCAAAAACAATAATAGGATGAATATGAACATGCCGAGGCCCTCGATGCTGTGGATCTACGGTCTGATCGGCGCGTTCATCATCGGCTGGTACGTATTCGGCGATGTCAACGACACGCCGCTGCCCAGCGACTGGACGACGGTCCGGGAGATGGTCGAAAAGGGCGACGTGGAGAAAATTCAGGTCGTGAACCGCGATCAGGCGCAGGTTTTTCTGAAGAAGGAGGCCGCCGAACAGTACCGCAGGGATACGGTGGACAAACGTTTCAAGCGGCTGCCCGAAACGGGCGTGCAGCTCACCTTTACGATCGGATCGGTCGATTCGTTCCGCGAAGATTTGAAGAACGCCGAGCAGCAGTCGGGACAGACCGTGCCGGTAGTCTATGAGAACAAGACCAACGACTGGACCAACGTATTGATCAACCTGCTGCCGTGGGTGCTGATTATCGGCGTCTGGATTTTCATCATGCGTTCTATGTCTCGCGGCGCCGGTGGCGGTGCGGGCGGCGGCATTATGAACGTCGGCAAAGCCAAGGCGCAGGTCTTCGACAAGGACGCTTCCAAGCGCGTGACGTTCAAGGACGTGGCCGGACTGGAGGAGGCCAAGGTCGAGATCATGGAGATCGTCGATTTCCTCAAGAAGTCGGAAAAATACAAGGAACTGGGCGCCAAGATTCCCAAGGGTGCCCTGCTGGTAGGCCCTCCGGGAACGGGCAAGACGCTGCTGGCCAAAGCCGTGGCCGGTGAAGCCAACGTGCCGTTCCTTTCGATTTCGGGTTCCGATTTCGTGGAGATGTTCGTGGGCGTGGGCGCATCGCGTGTCCGCGACCTGTTCGAGCAGGCCAAGCAGAAGGCCCCCTGCATCGTCTTCATCGACGAGATCGACGCCATCGGCCGCGCCCGCGGCAAGAACGCCGGATTTTCGGGCAACGACGAACGCGAAAATACGCTGAACCAGCTCCTCACGGAGATGGACGGCTTCCAGACCAATACGGGCGTTATCGTCCTCGCGGCGACGAACCGCGCCGACATTCTCGACAAGGCGCTGATGCGCGCCGGGCGTTTCGACCGTCAGATCGAGGTGGGCCTGCCCGACGTCAAGGAGCGCGAGGCGATTTTCAACGTCCATCTGCGTCCGCTGAAACTCGATCCGCAGCTCGACCGTGAGTTCTTGGCGCGTCAGACGCCCGGTTTTTCGGGCGCCGACATCGCCAACGTCTGCAACGAAGCGGCGCTGATCGCCGCGCGGCACAACAAGAAATTCGTGTCGAAGGAGGATTTCCTCGCGGCCATCGACCGCATCGTGGGTGGACTCGAAAAACCCAATATGCCGATGACGGCCGCCGAGCGGCGCGCCACGGCGATTCACGAAGCGGGGCACGCTACCGTCATGTGGTCGCTGCCCCAGTGCGACCCCGTACTGAAGGTCACGGTGGTTCCGCGCGGGCGGAGTCTGGGCGCGACGTGGTATGTGCCCGACGAACGCCGCATCCACGTTACCAACGAAGCCCTGCAGGAACGGCTGGCCGGACTGCTGGGCGGCCGGATCGCCGAAGAGGTCAGCTACGGAACGCTGGGAGCAGGCGCGCTGAGCGATCTGGAGCGGGCTACCGAGACGGCCTATGCGATGGTGGCCTACTACGGCATGAGCAAGAAGATCGGACCGATCAGTTATTACGACTCGTCGGGCACGCGCGATACGTTTACCAAGCCTTTCAGCGAGCAGACGGCCCACGACATCGATACGGAGGTGCGCCGCATCATCGAAGAGGCGTATGCCAAGGCGCGCGGCATCATCGAACGGAAGAGCGAGCAGATCAACCGGATGGCGGACCTGCTGCTGGAGAAGGAGACGATCTATGCCGAGGATATCGAACGCATACTCGGCCCGGCGGCGCAGATGCCGCGGGAGAATGACGAGCCGAAAAAGGGTGTCGTCGTCGCCGATGACGATGCCGCGTCCGGAACGGCGTCTGCGCCGGCGGACGCTCCGCCGGCCGGGACCGGAACGACGCAGGAAGGCGATGCCGGAAGCGCGTCGGGAACGAAAACCGCCGCTTCGGGAGCCGCGAACGCCGAAAAATCCGAACTGAACTAACCGACGAACCTAACCCGCTGATATATCTGATGAGTGAAAAAATGAAGAACCTCATGGTGCGTACGCTTAGCGGCGCAGTCCTCGCAGTGGTGGTGCTGGGTGCCGTTATGTGGTCGCAGTGGAGTTTCGGCGCACTGCTGCTGGCGATGCTCGTCGGCGGCATGCTCGAATTTTACGGACTGGCCGAGAAACAGGGCAACGCCCCGCAGAGGATCTTGGGAACGGCGGCGGGCATCGTGCTTTTCGCGCTTAATTTCGCGTTCGTATCGGACGACATCGAGATTCTGGGCGGCGCCAGTCAGGCTTTTGCCTGCGGAATGGCCTTTATGCTCCTGCTGATACCCGCGATGTTCATCTGCGAACTTTACCGCAAACAGCAGAATCCGGCTTCCGGAATCGGCACGACGCTGATGGGCGTCTGCTACATTGCGCTGCCCCTTTCGCTGATGTGCTATATCCCGATCATCGGAAGCGACGTGTGGACTCCTTGGGTGATGATTTTCTACATCTTCATCATCTGGGCCAACGATGTCTTCGCCTATCTGGTGGGAATGTCCCTCGGACGGCACCGCATGTTCGAGCGTCTTTCGCCCAAAAAGTCGTGGGAGGGATTCTTCGGCGGGCTGGCCGGCGCCGTGGCGATGGGCTACGTCGCCGCGCGGGTATTGGATGCCGATGTATGGGCGTGGCTCGGTCTGGCGCTGGTGGCGGCCGCAACGGGCGTGCTGGGCGATCTGGTGGAGTCGATGTTCAAACGCGCCGCGGGCGTCAAGGATTCGGGAAATCTGATTCCCGGACACGGCGGTGTGCTGGACCGTTTCGACGCCATGCTGCTTTCGGCGCCGTTCGTCTTCGTCTATATGCTTTTTGTTATGTAACTGCAATCCTAAATTAAGTTATGAGAATAAATAAAGAAGGCTACAAAATTATCGGCATTTCCGGCGCCGTTTGTGTATTTTTGTGGTGGTTGATCTATCACCTGCTGGTCAGCGACGCGAATATTTCGCTGTTGTGGGTGAGCGCCGTGCTGTTGCTGCTGTTCTGGTTCTTTATCGTCGCGTTTTTCCGGGAACCCCGCCGCGTGCGCATCCACGATGCCGACCTTGCCTTTTCACCCTGCGACGGCCGCGTCGTCGTGACCGAAGTAGTGAAGGAGAACGAGTATCTGAATGAGGAGATGCTCCAGATCTCGATCTTCATGTCCGTCACCAACGTCCATATGAACTGGGTTCCCGTGGGCGGTACCGTCGAATATTTCAAATACCATCCGGGGCGTTTTCTGGTGGCGTGGCACCCCAAGTCCTCGACCGAAAACGAACGCACCACGACCGTGGTGAAGATGGCTTCGGGACAGAAGGTTCTCTTCCGTCAGATCGCAGGTCTGATCGCGCGCCGTATCATCTCCTATATGAAAGTGGGGGCGCCTGTGGAGCAGAACAGCGTCTGCGGCTTCATCAAATTCGGGTCGCGCGTCGACGTGCTCGTCCCGAAGAACAGCGAACTGCTGGTCGAGATAGGCGATCCCGTGGTGGGTTCGCAGACCCCGATCGCGCGTCTTCCGAAAGCCTGATTCATCCGCTGTATGAGGACGACACCCCAGACCTTCCTGCGGTTTATTGCGGGCGCGGCGATTGCTGCGGCCGTCCTCTTTCTGGTCTGGTACTTCCGGTCGATCGTCGTCTATGTGCTGATCTCGGCCGTGCTGGCCGTCATGGGCAATCCGCTGGTCAAACGGCTCGCGGCATTGCATGTCAAGGGCTGGAAAGTGCCCCGCTGGCTGGCGGCGCTGGCGACGCTGATCGTCATCTGGGTGGTGCTGGCGACATTGTGTTCGCTGTTCGTGCCGCTGGTCTTCAACAAGATCTACCAGTTGTCGAACGTCGATTTCGCCACCGTCGTGGCGAGCATCGAAGAGCCGATAGCCCGCGCTCAAAGCTACCTGCACGAATTCTTCGCCATGCCCGAAAGCACCTTCTCGCTCTCGGAGGCCCTCGCGTCGGCGCTCAAGCAGGTGATCGACATCGAGTCGCTTAACACGGTCTTTGCGTCGATCGTCAATGTCGTGCTCTCCTCCGTGATCGCTATTTTCTCCATCACCTTCATCACCTTCTTCTTCCTGCGGGACGAGGGGCTTTTCTATGCTATGATTACGGCGATGTTCCCCGAACGTTATCACGAGAACATCACCCGTGCGCTCGACTCCGTAACCCTCCTGCTGGCGCGCTATTTTACGGGAATCCTCTCCGAAAGCCTGCTGTTGATGGTCGCCGTGTCGCTGACGATGATGGCCTTCGGGATGAAAGCCGCCGACGCGGCGTTCATCGGGCTGGTGATGGGCGTGATGAACGTGGTGCCCTATGCCGGGCCGCTTATCGGCGGCGTGGTTTCGGTCTTCGTGGGGATCGTGACCCCGATCGGGGGCATGACAGTGGGGCATACGGCCGCCGTCATTATCGGTTCGCTGCTGATCCTCAAGGGTCTCGACGACTTCGTGCTGCAGCCGACGCTCTATTCGTCGCGCGTCAAGGCGCATCCGCTGGAGATTTTTCTCGTGATTCTGATCGCCGGGTCGCTGGCCGGAATCCTCGGCATGCTGCTGGCGATTCCCTCCTATACCGTACTGCGCGTCTTCGCCAAGGAGTTCTTCTCGCAGTTCAGTCTGGTGCGTAAACTGACCGAAAAAATCTGATGGAAAGGGTGATTATCGAGGGCGTTGTGGAACACGGACGCCGGCTCGGACGCGAGCTCGGATTTCCGACGGCGAACGTGGCCGTTCCCGATTCCGTCGCCGCGGAGGACGGCGTTTACCGTTCGCGCGCCGAGGTGGACGGAGCGGTTTACGACGCGATGTCGAACCTCGGCCGCAATCCTTCGGTCGGCGGGACGGCGCGGCGTCTCGAAACGCATATTTTCGGTTTCAGCGGCGCATTGTACGGCCGTATGCTGCGCGTGGAACTGCTCGAAAAGATCCGCGACGAGCGGCGGTTCGATACGCTGGAGGAGCTGCGGGCGCAGATCGAAAAAGACAGGGAATATATTTTGAAATTAAAATAAACAGTTATGTATTTAGATTTGACAATGCCCTACAAGGTAGCCGACATGTCGCTGGCCGGGTGGGGACGCAAAGAGATCGAGATCGCCGAGCACGAAATGCCCGGACTGATGGCCGTGCGCCGCAAGTACGGCCCGCAGAAGCCGCTAAAAGGCGTGCGCGTCATGGGTTCGCTGCATATGACCATCCAGACCGCCGTGCTGATCGAGACCCTCGTGGAACTGGGCGCCGACGTGCGCTGGTGTTCGTGCAACATCTTCTCGACGCAGGACCATGCCGCCGCCGCGATTGCCGAGACGGGCGTTCCCGTTTTTGCATGGAAGGGCGAGACGCTGCCCGAATACTGGTGGTGTACGGCCATGGCGCTGTCGTTTCCGGGCGGCAAAGGCCCGCAGCTGATCGTGGACGACGGCGGCGATGCGACGCTTCTGATTCACAAGGGCTTCAAAGCCGAGGATGACGCTTCGACGCTCGATTACGAACCCTCCTCCTACGAAGAGGAGGTGATTATCGACACGCTGAAGAAGGTGCTTGCCGAGGACAAGGATAAATGGCATCGTACGGTGGCCGAATGGAAGGGCGTCAGCGAGGAGACCACTACGGGCGTACACCGGCTCTACCAGATGCAGGAGGCGGGCGAACTGCTCGTTCCGGCCATCAACGTCAATGACTCCTGCACCAAGTCCAAGTTCGACAACCTCTACGGCTGCCGCGAGTCGCTGGCCGACGGTATCAAGCGTGCGACCGACGTGATGATCGCCGGCAAGGTGGTGGTCGTGTGCGGCTACGGCGACGTGGGCAAGGGTTGCGCCGCGTCGATGCGTTCGTACGGAGCGCGCGTTATCGTGACCGAGATCGACCCGATCTGCGCCCTGCAGGCGGCGATGGAGGGCTTCGAGGTGAAGACCGTCGAAAGCGCTCTCGGCGAAGGCAATATTTTCGTGACCTGCACAGGCAACTGCGACATCATCACGCTGGAGCATATGGAGCGGATGCGCGATCAGGCGATCGTCTGCAACATCGGCCACTTCGACAACGAGATACAGATGGCGCGGCTCGAAAAGTCGGGCGCCGTGAAGACCAATATCAAGCCGCAGGTCGATAAGTTCACCTTCCCAGACGGACATTCGATTTTCGTGCTGGCTGAAGGCCGTCTCGTGAACCTCGGCTGCGCTACGGGCCATCCCTCGTTCGTGATGTCGAACTCCTTCACGAACCAGTGTCTGGCGCAGATGGAACTTTGGCAGGAGAAGCTCGAAGTGGGCGTTTACCGCCTGCCCAAGCATCTCGACGAAGAGGTGGCGCGCCTGCATCTGGACAATCTGGGCGTGGAGCTGACCCGCCTGACCGAAAAACAGGCGGATTATATCGGCGTGAGTCCCGACGGTCCCTACAAGGCGGAGCATTACCGCTATTGAGACCGGCGGCATCCGGCATGGAAAAAAGAGGATACCTTGTTGGATTTCCTTTGAAAGATTGTAACAGTCTAATAAATTAGGCTGTTACGTTTTTTTTGATGGGATAAGGTAACGAAAAGGCAACGGTTCTGTTTTCTATCTGTTGCAATGACTTTCCAACCTCAAATAACTGCTAAGTAGTTTATCATATTAAAAATATACTATCAAGCAGTATGAGAAAAGTTGATG
>OJQL01001234.1_pt1 | contig 20791 bp, 10 predicted proteins | sample 1598731 | NCBI WGS metagenome assembly OJQL01 (sample SAMN03922510, study PRJEB24848) | human gut metagenome | isolation source: stool sample | host: Homo sapiens | place: Germany | collected 2010-02
CCACTATGCAGACAATGTGCCTACTTCTTTTTTCATCTGTAACCAAGAGTGGGAACAAGAACAGGAGATTCTGTTGGAAGACATGGGCACAAGCCGATCGGACGAAGACTTGTATTTGATGAAAAAGACACGGCTCAACGAACTGTTGGAAGACGAAAAACAACGCATGGTCTATGTTTTCGACCCATTGGACAACCGCATGTTTTTCATTGAACTGACTGAAATCAGTTTCGGAAAGACGCAGGAACAGCCGGTATGCAGCCGAAGCCATGGCGAAGCTCCGCAACAATCCATGGATTTGGAAGAGTTTCTGAATAAGGAGACCACCAAACCATCGGAAGATTTAAACGAAGATTTCTACGGAAGCGAGAGCTTCGACACGGAAGAATTCGACCCGGAAGGATTCGAAATCAGCGAAGGCAACCCTTATCATTGATTCATGAAGCCCCGACTTGTCGTATTGATAGGGCCTACGGGAGTAGGAAAAACAGAACTCAGCCTTTCGTTGGCTGAGTTTCTTCATACTCCTATTATCAACGCGGATTCACGGCAACTATTCCGTGACCTGCCTATCGGAACCGCTGCACCCACCGAAGCTCAACAACAGCGTGTCAGACATTATTTCGTCGGCACACTCGGACTAACGGACTATTACAGTGCAGCACAATACGAAACAGACGTACTTCGTTTATTGGACGACCTCTACTCCCAACATCCATACGCCTTACTGACGGGCGGAAGCATGATGTACATCGACGCGGTTTGCAAGGGTATCGACGACATTCCTACCGTAGATGAAGAAACCCGCCGCCTTATGTGGAAAAGATACGAAGAAGTGGGACTGGAACAGCTTTGCAAAGAACTGAAACTGCTCGACCCAGAATACTACAACCTCGTAGACCACAAAAATCCCAAACGCGTCATTCACGCATTGGAGATATGCTACATGACGGGAAAACCTTATTCAAGTTTCCGCACCAGTCAACCCAAGGTACGTCCGTTCGACATCCTTAAAATCGGATTAAGACGAGAACGGGAAGAACTATACGGACGTATCAACCGGCGAGTGGACCAAATGATAACAGACGGATTAGTGGAAGAGGCACGGAAAGTCATCGCCTACAGGCATACCAACGCCCTCAATACCGTAGGATATAAGGAAATATTCAAATACATAGACGGCTCTTGGACTTTGGAAACGGCTGTGGAGAAAATCAAACAAAACACCCGTATTTACTCACGTAAGCAAATGACATGGTTTCGCCGCGACGAAAGCATTCATTGGTTTCATCCGGATGAAACGGAAGCTATAAAAAAACTCATAGAAAAAGAGATTATGCCATAAACTTTTTCTAAATTTGCTCCTATTAAACATCATTCAACCTACATAAGTCAAATCACATGAGTCGCATTCTTCAAAAGACAAGCCATTGGTTGAAAAAGGCCGGAAGGGGATTCACCAACCTCTATCGAGGCCCTTGGTACAAGAAAACCGTAGTATGGATTATCACTTGCGTCCTATCGGTTATTTTACTTCTTATTGCCGTTGACCTCAACTTTCTCTATCTGTTCGGGAAATCACCCGGATTCAAAGACATTGAACATCCGGTCACCAGCGAAGCTTCCGAGATATACAGTGCCGACAGTGTACTTATCGGTCGTTTTTTCAGCGAAAACCGTACGCCGGTCGAGTACGAGGATATCTCTCCCATTATCATCCAGACCCTCATCGATACTGAAGACGAACGTTTTTACCGCCACCATGGCATAGATTTTCAAGGACTTTTTGCAGCGGTAAAAGACATCGCAAGCGGACGTGCCCGCGGTGCCAGTACCATCACCCAACAACTGGCCAAAAACCTGTTCCGAGTGCGTACACAATACTCTACCGGACTGCTCGGCAAGATTCCCGGGGTGAAAATCCTGGTCATGAAAGCCAAAGAATGGATTGTAGCCGTTAAGTTGGAAATGATATTCAGTAAAGAAGAAATACTCACCATGTATTTCAACACCGTGGACTTCGGCAGTAATTCATTCGGCATCAAGACTGCATGCCGCACCTACTTCAACACGACTCCCGACCAGTTGACCTACGAACAAGCTGCCACATTGGTAGGTTTGCTGAAAGCGACATCCAGCTACAACCCGAAGCTCAATCCTAAGAATAGTACCAAACGACGCAACGTGGTGCTGACGAACCTATACGACCACGGTCATCTGGTCATTCACGGTCACAAGGCCACTCGTGCACAACTCGATTCTCTCATGACACTTCCCATGATTGTAAATCCACGAAAGGAAGAAAGCAGCTACGACGGCATCGCCCCCTACTTCCGTGCCGTCTTGCCGGAGTACATCGACATGCTGTGCGAGAAAGGAGTGATAGCCGGCGTAGACGAAGAAAACAAACCGGACCTCTATGCCGACGGGCTGAAGATATACACCACGCTGGATACCCGTATGCAAAAATATGCGGAAGAGGCTGCCATCCAACAAATGGAAGTCCTCCAGCAACGTTTCAAGCAACATTGGGGCAACACAAACCCGTGGCAAGACGAAAGACACCAGGAGATTCCGAACTTTATCGAGGACTTAGCTAAAAAAACGACAGCATACAAATATCTCGAAACCCGTTTCCCCGACCAGCCGGACTCCATCGCTTACTATCTGAATCTGCCCCACAAGGTCAAGGTGTTCAGTTACGACGGTCTGAAAGAAGAAGAGATGAGCACCATGGACTCCATCCGTTATATGGTCAAATTCCTGCATTGCGGTTTCGTAGCCATAGAACCGGACAGCCGCCATGTCAAGGCATGGGTGGGCGACATAGACTTCGGCTCGTGGAAATACGACAAAGTCACCGCCATGCGCCAACCCGGTTCAACCTTCAAACTCTTTGTATATGCAGAAGCGATGAACCAAGGACTGACCCCCTGCGACACCCGGATCGACGAATGGCAACAATACCCGGACACCGTAGACGGCAAACCTACCAAATGGACTCCCCATAATGCCAACGGCACCTTCTCGGGAGCCGAAATGCCTTTGAAATCAGCTTTCGCACAGAGTATCAATAGTGTGGCAGTCAAGTTAGGCTATGAATTGGGCATCCACAACGTGGCACAGACCGCACATGCCATGGGGATCGAGTCGCCGCTGCACGAAACTCCGTCGCTGAGCTTAGGTTCCTCCGATGTCAATCTGTTGGAACTGGTCAACGGCTACTGCACGGTCATTGACGACGGCAAGATGAATCCGCCCATCCTGATTACTAAAATTCTCGACCGCGACGGCAATATCATCTATGCGGCAGAACCGGAAGAACAGCAGGCTATTCCATACCGTTCCGCATTCTTCATGCAGCGGCTTTTACGGGGAGGCCTGACTGAGCCGGGCGGAACCACGGCAGCCCTGTGGAGCTACATCCATCCTGTACTGAAATACACCGACTTCGGAGGCAAAACCGGTACATCCAACAACCATTCCGATGCCTGGTTCGTGGGCGTAACGCCCAAGTTAGTCGCCGGAGGATGGGTCGGAGGAGAATACCGGAGCATACACTTCCGCACCGGAGCCTTAGGACAAGGCAGCCGGACGGCCTTACCCATATTCGGCAACTTCATCCAGAAAGTCCTGTTGGACGACCGTTTCGCCCAATACCGTGCCAAATTCCCGAAAAAACCGCTCGAAGACATCGACCCCACCACGTACACATGCGAAAGCTATTATGCGCCACAAGAACCGGATTCGCTTACGGCATCCGCAGATTCATTGGGTATAGCCCTTCCGGGGGACTCTTTGCAACGCGGTAACGCCTCACCGGAAAAACAGCCCGAGGCGAAAACAGAAACAACGGCAAGCGAGGGAAGCGGTAACCATCCGCAAGCCTCACACACGGCACCTTGACATCATAGCCCCAAAGATTTGAAAGAAGACATTGAAATAGACCTTCAGAACCCGGAGTTCCAGAGCACGCTGAAACTCATACAGTTTACCCGTAACTCGGTTTTCCTCACAGGCAAAGCCGGTACGGGTAAATCCACCTTACTGAAATATATTTGCAGCCACACACGGAAGAAGCACGTGGTATTGGCACCGACCGGCATCGCAGCCATCAATGCCGGAGGCAGCACCCTGCACAGCTTTTTCAAGCTCCCTTTCCACCCGCTCCTACCCGACGACCCTCGGTTCAGCTTCCGCAAACTGAAAGAGTTCCTGAAATACAATTCCGCCCATCAAAAGCTGGTGCGTGAAACAGAACTGATCATTATCGATGAAATCTCAATGGTACGGGCGGACATCATCGACTTCATCGACCGTATCCTACGCCTCTACAGCCGCAACCTGCGCGAACCGTTCGGCGGAAAGCAGTTATTGCTTGTCGGAGATATATTCCAACTGGAACCGGTTGTCAAAGCGGACGAACGAGAAATCCTGAACCGTTACTACCCTACGCCTTATTTCTTCTCGGCCAAAGTATTCCAGGAAATGCGCCTCGTCTCCATAGAACTGAAGAAAGTGTACCGCCAGCAAGATGCCGCCTTCATCGCCGTACTCGACCATATCCGTACCAATCAGACCGGAAGTGCCGACCTGCAACTGCTCAACAGCCGTTGGAACCGAACGAACGATGACAAGTTGAGCCATGGACTGAATATTACCCTAGCCACCCGAAGAGACAACGTAGATTTCATCAACCGCCGGAAACTATCCGAAATAGACACCGAGAGCACACTCTTTAAAGGCGAAATACAAGGCGAATTCCCGGAAAGTTCGCTACCCACGCTGATGGAACTGGAGCTTAAACCCGGCGCACAAGTCATTTTCGTCAAGAACGACCAAGACAAACGTTGGGTAAACGGAACTCTGGGTACCGTTTCGGCCATAGACGAAAAGAACGGCCATATCTACGTCGTCACGGAAGACGGGACGGAAATGGACGTCACCCGCGAAGTGTGGAGCAACATGCGCTACACCTACAACGAGCAGGAAAAAAAGATAGAAGAGGAAGAACTCGGCGTCTTCCGGCAGTTCCCCCTGCGATTGGCTTGGGCCATCACCATCCATAAAAGCCAGGGGCTGACTTTCCGTAAAGTGACCATTGACTTCACCGGTGGCGTCTTCGCCGGAGGACAGGTATATGTAGCCTTGAGCCGATGCACTTCATTGGAAGGTATATGTCTGAAGAAGGATATATCCCGTTCGGATATTTTCGTCAAGCCCGAAATCATCCGGTTCGCCCAGCAATTCAATGACGAAAAGGCTATCGAGCAAGCCATGAAGAAAGCCAAAGCCGACATCGAATACCAAGCCGCCGTACAGGCATTCGACCGCGATGACTTCCGCGAAAGCCTCGACCACTTCTTCATAGCCATACACAGCAGATACGACATCGAAAAACCGGCCATCAAACGGTTCATTTGCAGCAAACTCAATATCATCAGCCGACTTAAACGCGAGAATGAAGAGTTGAAACGACAAATGGCAGCCCAACGCAAACAGATGCAGCAGTACGCCCATGAATATTACGAACTGGGCAACGCTTCCATCCTTCAGGCCCATAACCTGCGTGCCGCCCTGGCCAATTACGATAAGGCCCTGTCGCTCGACCCTTCATACGTAGACGCATGGATACGCAAAGGCGTCACGCTGCAAGACCATGGAGAATACGAAGATGCCCTCCAATGCTTCAACCGAGCTGCCGAACTCAGCACAGCCAATTTCAAAGTGCACTACAACCGGGGGAAGAACCACTTGCTTTGCGGACGTACAGAACAGGCTGTCGCCGATTTCGACAAAGCCGTATCCCTTAAGCCCGAACACGCCAAAGCTCACGAACTGTTTGGCGATGCCCTGTCGCGCTGCGGCAAGGAAGAAGAGGCCGCTATCCACTGGGCCATCGCGGAAACGCTTCGGGAAAAGCGCAAGGGTCGTTAATCTTAGTTAATAAGGAGTCGGTTTGCGCACACAAATAAAGCTATTTTCGTACATTTGACTGTTTATTAACCTATTCATATTCAACATGAGAAAAAACCTAAAGACAGTGTTAGGCATTTGCCTTGTGTGTGCCGGTACATTCGCAAGCACCACAACCCTCCAAGCCAAAAAGAAAGTAGCTTACCTTTTTACCTATTTCACAGGTAATGCTCCCGAACAGGAACAAATCTGTTATGCCATCAGCACGGACGGGTTCAGCTATACTCCGTTGAATGACGGCAAACCCGTCATTTCCTCCGACACGATTTCTTTAAAGAAGGGGGTACGCGATCCTCATATCTTAAGAGGTGAAGACGGTTACTTCTACATGGTAGTCACCGACATGCGTTCCAGTCAAGGATGGACCTCCAACCGGGGCATCGTACTGATGCGCAGCAAAGACATGGTCAACTGGACGCACCACACGGTAAACTTCCCTGAAAAATACGCTAACACGATGTTCGCCAACGTCATCCGCGTATGGGCGCCGCAAACCATCTACGACAAGAAGGCAAAAAAATACATGGTGTACTTTTCTATCCTGACCGACGACGGACAGTGCCCCTACGACAAGGTCTTTTGGGCATACGCCAATGAAGATTTTAGCGACCTTGAAGGAGAGCCCAAAGTCCTGTTCGACTACAAGAAACCGTCCATCGACACGGATATCGTGCAAGACGACAATGGAACTTATCACATCTTTTTCAAAACCGAAGGCGAACAGAAAAAAGGCATCCGCCAATATCTGGCCAAAGACTTACACAATCCGGCAGAATGGGAACTGTTGCCCGGTACGTTTGAAGATACCGACAAAGCGGTGGAAGGTTCCGGCGTGTTCCAACGGATAGAAGGAGACTGGGTTCTGATGTACGACTGCTACATGAACGGGCACTACCAGTTCTGCACCAGCAAAGACCTGATGAAGTTCAAACGCGTGCAGGATACAGCCACTCAGGGAGCGTTCACTCCGCGCCACGGCACGGTCATCGCCATCACCCAAAAAGAGCTGAAACGGCTGCAAAAGGCGTTTCCCAACACGAAGTAACCGGAAGGCGGCCCAAACCATCCGCCCCATTGAAACTAACCCATAAATTATAAAACCTATAGTAAATAATGAAAACGCAACTATTAACCTTTGCATTGGCTCTCGCGTTGGGACAGACAGCTATTGCCGAAAACACGACCCAGAAAATAGAACAAGTAACATCTTCCGTCACCCTTAGCGAAGATGTGGATTACATCGTGACGGGTACAACCCCGTTCGCCACGCCGGGCAGTATCAATATCACCAATACGGAACATGCCGTCGTGATTCTGGAAAACCTGCGTCCAAGCGAAGCTCTCAGTTACCTTTCCTTCATTAAGATTAATGGGGAGCCGGCGGTCAACGATGAGAACTGTCAAGTGAAAATGTATGCCCATGGCGCCATCATCTTTCCTTACAGTAAGGACTTCAAACCGCTGACGGTCTATTCCGAACCCAACTTCGGAGGAGAATCCGTCAATGATTTCGGACTGGAAAACTCCAACGGCTACATGAATACCCTTTCGGCTGCCAAGCTCAACAACCGAATCAGGAGCTTCAAACTGAAGAGAGGTTACATGGTGACTTTTTCCAACAATCCCGGCGGAAAAGGTTACAGCCGCTGCTTCGTCGCCGATAAGGAAGACTTGGAGTTTGCCGAGCTACCTATGGAGCTCGACCACAGGATTTCTTCCTACCGCGTGTTCAAGTGGCATAATTTCCAGAAAAAAGGTATCGCCAGCGATGCAAGTGAAGAAATCGTCAACGCCCTCAAAGTAACATGGTGCTATGACTGGGGACAGGGCAATGCAAGCCGCGAGCCGGACTGCGAGTGGGTTCCCCATCACATCTATGAAGACTGGCCTTCCGTACCCACCTGCGGCAGCGTGACCCAATCCTGTCACATGCAGACCAACAACGAGCCGGGTAACAGTTCCGACGACCATCCGCAAAGCGTGGAAACCGTACTCAACAATTGGGAAAACCTTATGGCTACCGGAATGCGTCTGTGTTCCCCTTCATCCCACGACGGAAGCCTCTCATGGTTAGAACAGTTCATGACAGAAATTGACAAGCGCGGTTGGCGTTGCGATATTCTCGACATGCACTGCTATTGGCCTGAATGGAATCTGAACAACGCCCTGAAGGGTTATTATGACAAATACAAACGTCCTATTTGGGTTTCGGAATTTGTTTGGGGAGCTTCGTGGAACAACAACGGAATCTTCGCCACAGACCGTTCGTTCTCAACCGAGAACCAACAGAAAAACTACGACGTAATGAGCAAGGTGCTCACCAATTGGAACAGTTTCGACTATGTGGAACGTTATGCCTATTGGAACAGCGAAGCCGATTGCTCCAAACTTTACAAGTATGGTACTGGTCCTTCTATCTTGGGTAAATGGTATGCCAAAATGAATTCGGGTATGGGTTACAGAAAATCCTACGAGTTCGTGCCCAAGGTGGTGTACAGCACTCCCTCAGGACTGACTTTGGAATATACCGAACGCACACGCAAGTTGGCCCTCAATTGGGAGTATAAGAACAACATGGGCTTCACCGATTCCACATTGTTGGAAATGCGCTTGGACGATGGCGAATGGCAAACCTTGCAGAAATACGAAGCTCCGGACAAGAATTCCTATGCGTACAACGAAGTCTTCCCCGAAGATTTCAAACGGGGGACTTACACGTACCGGGTGCGCAACTTCGACATGGACGGGAACGTGCGTTCTACGGACGAAGTACAGCTCTCGTTGGTGGCAGCCAAGGGAGAACCGGGCTTCCAGTACGGTACCTTGGAAATCAGCGATACACAGGAGTTCAATACGGAATTCGATGCCATCGGTGAAGATGAAAAACCGGCCGTTTTTGCAGGCTTGCTTTCCTATAACGATTCAAAGGTCGTACCGGTCAATACAGTGGTCAGCGTGCTGAGCGACAAATTCTCCTTCTGGGCCTTCCCTTGGAACGAAGGGGACTACGAACAAACCATCACGGAACCGGAAACCACAGACTTCATGGTAGTGCGCAAGGGTGCCCACCAAATCGGTGACATCACGATGGAAGTGGGAGAAAGCGCAAGCAAAATCAAGAACGACACCACGTGGATCTGTTTTGCCACCCCGTTTCCTGAAGGTGTAACTCCGGTAGTCATTGCAAACGTGTTGTCACGCTACAAAGCATATCCCTACGTAGTCAAGGTTTGGGACATCACGAACAAAGGCTTCGCTGTCAAACTGGCCCGACAAGCCGCTGTGGACGAAACGACCAGCACCTTTGCCGGACAAGACATCTTCTACGTGGCAGCCACTCCGGGAACCGCCAAGATGGAAGACGGCAAGATTCTGACTGTGGGTCGCAATACAGAAGACAAGGTGGACGGCCGACGTGCCCGCGAAGTCAATCTCGTGGACGAGACGGGCAATGCCATAGGATTGTTCAGCCCCATCATGCTGTTTGGCCCCCAGACCAACAACTATGATTGTGCCTCCGTATACAGAATCAGCAGCTACACGACGGACGAAAGCAATACGGACATCAAAGACATGCCCGCCACCACAGGAGTGAAAATCATCCGCCAAAAGGACAAGACCAACGAAACTATCAAGGAAATAGACAACGCCACCAACAATGGCGATATCATGGGCTGGATAGCCGTAAGTTCTCCCAAAGAAGGTGAATCAGGTATCAAAGGTACAATCGGATCCGCCCCGTTCAAAGTTTTCGTACGTGACGGCCATGTTATCGTAGACGGTACGGACAATTACCGGATTTACGCCATCAGCGGTCAACAGGTTCCCCGTACGGCACGCCTTTCAAGAGGTATTTATGTGGTAAAAGCCGGAAGCCACTCCGTCAAGGTAATGGTTCCATAACCCTTTACAAGGATTTCCGCAAGGCATCCGACAGCCTTGCCACGGTATCAACAGTTCGCCCCCGAACGGCATCACTTGCCATTCGGGGGCGAATCGTTTTCATAGATTTATATTGACATACAGCGACACCCCCATAGCTTTCAAAAGAAAACACAACAGACTATGAAACAAGTATTTATAGGTATGAAGAAATTGGCGTTCCGTTCTGCGCCAAACAAAAAATCAATCTCAGGCGAACGATTTTCCGTTCTGCGGCAAACGATTTTCAAATCTCAGCCCGACGAAAAAGCCTTTCCAAAATCCTTAAATCTTGAACGAAGCCTCCCCCTCCTCTGCGTCTTGCCCATAAAAAAAGGGGCACCTTCTCACGAAGACACCCCCTCACATTTAACCTAAATTTAAAACATAGAAAATTGTATCATCATAACGGACGGATTACGTAAGTAAAGCTGTAATCCTGATAAGGCATGCGGTACTGTTCGAGCGGAATAGCTCCCCAACTGTTCACGCAAGCCAATCCGCGCTGACGCGCTGCCAACTTGACCACGCTGAAATCACGGGGTGTCAAGTCGCCGGAATGGCTTTGGTGGGCGTTCTTGTCCCAACCGTCATCCAAATCCGAAGCCAAATAGTTCAACGTGCTGCATTCCATCGGAGCGAAAGAATAGAACTCCAATCCCTTGCCGTTCTCATCCTTCACCTGCCAATAGCGTACCTCAGTCTTGTTTCCGCTTTCCTGCGGACGTACATAGCCCCAATACTGGTCGGCCACCTTCGCGTCGTACACCCCTAAACGGTCTCCGTTGTTACGGTCGATGTAGTTCTCGCCCGGTCCCTTTCCGTAATAGGTCAGCATATTATAGGCTTTCGGCATAACCAACTGCATACCGTAGCGCATCAGTTCCGGCTTGTGCTTGGCATCCTTATTGACCGTCATAGCCTCGTTGACCACCAGTTCACCTGCCGGAGTCAACGTATAAGTCATCGTCAACGTAGCCTCTACCGACGGCATGTCATATACCACTTCGACGCCCTTCTCGGCCTTACCTTCGTTTTCCACCACCTTGAACGACTTCATCTTCATCTCAGGATTCTTCCATGCATGCAATTTGCGTTGTGTGCCTGCCCCGTAGTCGTTGTCGGTCGGCGCACGCCAGAAATCGGGAGTAATGGCATAGCCCTCTTCCAACATCGGTTTCCCGTCCACGTCGAGGTAGTCAATCCAACCGTTCCAATGGTTGAAAGTGACAGAAGTGTTTCCTGCCGACAATGTGACCCATGCCACCTTTTCTTCTTTTTCCACTTTCCGGGTGTCATATTTGCCGGAAGTGACAGCTAATACGCTTTCCATCGTGGGGAAAGTATAAGGATTCACCACGAACTGTTCGCGTGCCACGGCATAGCCGGCATCGAGCATCGGTTCGGCCTTCTTCAGCACGAAGTCGAGGTTCAGCACCACTTCGCCTTTCACGTCCGCAGGCAAGCTGTAGCCGTCCAGTTTCACCACACGTTTCTGCTGTGCGGGAATGTCGAGCGCACTCCGCCCGTTGGCCAATACTTTTCCTTCCGACTCCAGCGTCCACTGCAATTCCACGTCGTCGAGCGACTTGAAGAAGTTCTCATTGTAAACTTCCACCTCGCCGGCCTTCAAATCCTTGGCCGTAGCCCAGATGTTCTGGTAGTAGTAACGCACTTCGTTGGCATGAGGATTCGGTTTGCGGTCGGGATTGATGATACCGTTGCAGTTGAAATTATGGTCGCTGGTGGGATAACGGCCGAAGTCGCCTCCGTAAGCATATATCGTCTTGCCCTGTTTGTTCTTCACACGCAGGCCCTGGTCCACGAAGTCCCAGATGAAACCGCCTTGGTACTTCGGATATTTGCGTACCATGTCCCAATATTCCTTGAATCCTCCCATGGAGTTACCCATGGCATGAGCATATTCGCACTGTATGAGCGGGCGCGGATTGTCCCCTTTCGCATACCATTCGCAGCCTCCGTAATCGTAATACATCGGGCAGAAGATGTCCGTCTTTCCGTTCTGTCCGGCCTGTTCATACTGGCACGGACGGCTCGGGTCGTACGCCTTCACCAAGTCATACGCCTTCTCGAAGTTCGGACCGTAACCGGCTTCGTTGCCCACGCTCCAGAAGATGATGGAAGGATGGTTCTTGTAAATCTTGATATTGCTTTCGTTGCGCTCCAAGTGTGCCTTCTCATAAGTCGGCTCCTTGGCCAACGTCTTGTCGCCGTAGCCCATTCCGTGGCTTTCGATATTGGCTTCGGCCACCATGTAGATGCCGTATATGTCGCAAAGTTCATACCAACGCGGGTCGTTGGGATAATGACAGGTACGCACGGCATTGATGTTCAGCTCTTTCATCACGCGGATGTCTTCCAGCATGCGGTCCATCGACACCACATACCCCGTCACCGGGTCGAGTTCGTGACGGTTGGCTCCCTTGAACAACACCGGTTGTCCGTTTACCAACACCTGGGCGTTCTTGATTTCCACCTTACGGAATCCCACGCGCTGCGGCACAACCTCGGCCACCTGCTTGCCGTCCATCAAGGTAGTATATAAAGTATAGAGGTTCGGCGTCTCGGCAGTCCACTTCAAAGGATTTTTGACATTGAAGTTTACTTTTACTTCACCGTTTCCTCCGACTTTAGCCGTCTGTGCAGCCACTTCTTTTCCCTCCTTGTCTTTCAGGGAGAACATCACGGTCTCACCCTTGGCTCCCACGGCGTTCAGTTTCACCTCCAACGTTCCGTCCTGATAATTGTTCACCAAATCGGGCGTAATGAACAAGTCGGCGATGTGAGCCTGAGGACGTGCATAGAGATACACTTCACGAGCGATTCCCGTAAAACGCCAGAAGTCCTGGTCTTCAAGGTACGAACCGTCGCACCAACGCATCACCTGCATGGCAATCAGGTTCTCCTTGCCCGGCGTGAGATACTTCGTCAGGTCGAATTCCGCCGACACCTTGCTGTCTTCGCTGTATCCCACGAATTTGCCGTTCACCCATACCATCAGGTTGGACGTAGCCGAACCCACGTGCAGGTAAATCCGCTCACCTTTCCAATCGGCAGGCACAGTCACCATCTTACGGTACGAACCCGTGTAATTGTTACGCTCTTCCACAAAAGGCGGTTCGGGTCTGAATTGTGTTCTCCATGGATAACCATTGTTGCTGTAAATGGCATCTCCGTAACCATTCAACTCCAAGATGCCGGGCACGGGAAAGTCCGTCCATTGCGAATCGTCGTACTTCAGGGAATAGAAGTCGCGAGGGGCCTTGTCGTGGTCCTTGGAAAAATTGAATTTCCACTTGCCTTCCAATGACAGATAACGTTCCGACCGGGCTTTCTGGTCTGCCTTTGCCAGATTCTCTGTCTCGTATGCGAAAAACGCCGCACGCGGAGCCATGGTGTTTACTTCGTTCACCTCGGGATCCAACCACCAAGGTTTGTCTTTTTGCGCCTCAGCCGAAAGAACGGCCAGACAAGCACAAGAAAACATCAATTGTCTAAACATGGTACATTTGTTTTATTGCGTCACAGACGCGGTTAGTTAATCATTTAGAAACTGCATACAAAGATACGTTTTTTGTTCTTTTTTCTCTCTAAAATGCAAAGTTTTTTGCTAAAATATTACGTGTTCGCACAAGATTTATTAACTTTGAAGAGGAAAACCTAATCCTTTGTGGAAAAAATAACTTAAATATCATGAATACCGACTTTTCACAACCGTTCAATCCCGAAGCCTACGCCCCCTCCGGCAAGGCGGACATGCGGTTCCGGCGTTACGTAGAGAAAGGGATGCCATGGTTCTATGGCATCGTCTTTCCTGTCATTCTCGGCTTTTGCCTATACACTTATGAGAAAGAAACGCTTTTCCGGATACAAGAACTCAACCTCTTCTTGCCGGACAGTACTTTCTATCATACGCTCGCGGCATATCCGGGCGGCACGTTGCAATGGGCAGCCTGTTTCCTCACGCAGTTTTTTTATTACCCGGCTGTCGGAACAGCCCTTCTCATAGCCGTTTGGGTCTGCATTTGCTTCGTCATGTGCTCGGCCTTCCGGCTTTCCCCTTCATGGAGTTTTCTTCCCGCCTTGGTACCGGCCGCCCTGTTGGCCGGCATCGTGGAGATGGGCTATTTCATTTATTATATCAAATTACAAGGTTATTTCTTCACGGCCTCCATTGGCATACTGGCGGCCCTGTCGGCCGTATGGGTTTTCAGCCGTACAGCCCACCGGAACCCATATTGGGGCTACGCGTGGATGACCGTATGGCTTCTCGCCGGTTATCCTTTATTCGGAGCATACGCATTGGCCGGCACGGGCTACATGGTAGTGCTCTGTTGGCGTATGCCGGGCACGCTATATAAGAACCGCGTCATCCCTACGGTATGGGGACTGTTGCTGCTCGTCGGAGTGCCCCTCGCGGCATGGCATTTTTATAGCCAAACAGCCATCAGCGAAATCTACACGGCTGCCCTGCCGAGTTTCGATGCAGGCGGAGAAGTATTCGCAGACTATCGTACACCTTATTATATATTGTTTTTCCTGCCACTGGCGGGTGCCGTCATCTACGATTACGTGCCGGTCATAAAGAAATACCCTCTCATCCTTCTGGCTCACTTGCTCGTATGGGTGGCCACCGCATGGGGATTGAAAAAGGCGTGGTATGTGGATGAGAATTTCCGTAAGGAACTGCTGATGGCACGTGCCATAGAGGAAGAAGACTGGGAACAGATTCCGGCCATTTTCCTGAGCGGAACGGCAGAGCCTACCCGCCTGATGGTCATGAACAAGAACCTGGCTTTGTTCCGCCTCGGACGGGCCGGTGACGAAATGTTCCAATACAGGGAAGGAGGCGCACGCCCCAACGCGCCGTTCCTCGTACGGTTGGCCCACGTAGGCGGCAAAGCCTTGTATTACCATTACGGACAGGAAAACTATTGCTACCGTTGGTGCATGGAAGACGGTGTGACGTTCGGATGGCGGACGGAATACCTGAAATACATGGCCAAAACTTCTATCGCGGGCGGCGACTACAAAGTGGCACGCAAATACATCGACATGCTCAAACGCACCCTTTTCCACAAAGAGTGGGCCGAGAAATACGAGACTTACCTCGACCATCCGGAACAAATACGGAAAAGCAAAGAGTTTGCGCCGATTATCCGGCTACTGCCCAAGGAAGACAAACTGAACTCGGACCTGAACGTCATCGAAATGTTCCTGCTGCGAACCTTTGCTTACGGCGAGAGCGACGACCCGCTCTATCAGGAACAAACCTTGATAGCGGCCTTACAGATGAAGGACATCGACATTTTCTGGCCTCGCTTCTTCCAATATGCCACCCTGCATAACGGGAAGCCCATGCCGCGCCACTACCAGGAAGCTGCCTACTTGTACGGCCATCTGGAAAACAAGGTAGACATCAGCCACATGCCTTTCGACCAAGAAGTGAAAGACAGTTACCAGCGTTTTATGGAGTTCACCCAACAATGCGCCGGTATGACGGAGGCACAAATGGCAGAGGCTTTCCGGCCACAGTTCGGCAATACCTTCTATTATTTCTATTTTTTAGTCAACGGATTACAAACCTACTAACCATGAAAATTGCTCACGTTCTGAAGACCCTGACCGGCGGTTGGCTGGCCGCCCTTTGTTTTGCTTGCAGCCCCCAAATGCCTGATGCCTATACGGAAAGTCAGGACGCACCGGACATTTATCCCGACTATACAGACGTGACGGTACCGCCGAACATAGCCCCGTTGCGTTTCATCGTGGACGAGAAGGCTGACGCTTATGCAGCCCGCATCAAATATCCCGGAGGAGAATGGACCACGGACGAACGGGAAGTGACTCCCTCCGTCTCGCAGTGGCGCGACATGCTGGCTTCGGCCAAAGGTGGCGCGCTCGACGTGGAAGTCTTTGTGGAACACGACGGACAATGGACGCGCCGCCGGCCATTTAAAATCCATGTAGCCGAAGAGGACATAGACCCTTACCTCTCCTACCGCCTCATCAGTCCTTCGTATGTCACTTACCGGGACTTGACCCTCAACCAACGCGATTTGACCAGCTTCGACGAAAGCGTCATTTACGGTAACATGATGAACACCGACGTGGAACATGCACAATGTATCAACTGCCATTCTTACCAGAACTACAATCCCCGGCGTATGCAGTTCCACGTGAGGGAAGACCGTGCCGGAACAGTCATTGCATACGATGGTACATTGGTCAAAGCCAACCTGAAAACGGATTCGCTCATCTCGGGCGGGGTATATCCCGCCTGGCACCCGACGGAAAAGCTCATCGCTTACTCGGTCAACCAGACCGGGCAGACATTCCACACACGTGACTTACAGAAAGTGGAAGTACAAGACATGCTCAGCGACCTGATACTTTACGACGTGGAGAAAAACGAAGTGACGCGCATCCCGGGCGATGCCGACGAATTGGAAGTATTCCCGTGGTGGAGCCCGGACGGCAAATACCTTTATTATGCTTCAGCCCGTTTCGTACGCAAGGACACGGCGGAGAATTTAGACAACGAAACCATCCTGCGCTATAAGGAAATCAAATACAATCTTTTCCGGAGAAGCTTCGACCCGGCCAGCCGCCGGATAGGTCCGCCCGAATTGGTATTCGACGCGGCCGCACGCGGAAAGAGTGCCACGTTGCCGCGCATATCGCCCGACGGACACTACCTGATGTTCACGCTCGGGGAATTCGGCGTGTTCCACATCTGGCACAAAGACGCGGACCTCTACCTGATGGACTTACGTACACACCAAGTACGTCCCATGACGGAAATCAACTCTGACGATGTGGAAAGCTACCACTCGTGGAGCAGTAACGGACGGTGGGTGGTCTTCAGTAGCCGGCGTTACGACAGAAACTACACACGGCCTTTCATTGCCTACATCGACAAAAACGGCAAAGGGCACAAACCTTTCGAGTTGCCGCAGGAGGTACCCGACATGCACCGACGCTTCATGCGAAGCTACAACATCCCGGAATTCATGAACGGACCGGTCGAGATAACCCCGCAGGCGTTCGCCTCGCTTATCAGGGACACCGAAGCCCGACCGGCACGACAAAAGAACTAAACACGATAAAAACCTATTAAAAAGTAATGAGAAACAAAACGATTAAAAGCCTGCTGCTCCCGGCGCTATGCTTCATAGCGGCAAACGGACAGGCGCAAGGCACATTGGAAGACTACCGGAGGGCATATTCCCTCTACGAGAAGTTCAATGCCACACAGGTGTATAACGACCCGGCGGACATACGATGGGACGGAAAAACTACATTCCACTACTCTGTCTATACACCGGAAGGAACAGACTATTACGTAGGCAAAGTAACGGGAGACGTGAAAACGGCTGACGTAAAAGCAATTCACATGAAGGCCTTGGCGGAACTGCTTTCCCGCGAGACCGGAAAGGACATCCCACGAAACACGCTAAGACTGTCACGCTTGAGTGTGGACGAGAGCCAACCCACGTCCGTATCCTTCGAATTCGACGGTTACAAATGGAAAGTAGAAGAAGCTTGCACCGCCGGACTGCGGTTAGGCAGCAAAGAAGAACTGCATTCTCCCAAAGGGCCATGGAAAAAACCGCGTCACTGGATGGAAGTGGACGATGAAAAAGGGGCGGTACCCGTAGTCTCGCCCGACGGGAAACGGCAAGCTTATATCAAGAACGACAATGTGTACGTCAGCGACCGGGACGGCCGCCACGAACGGGCGTTGAGCAACGACGGGACGGCCGGCAATTACTATTCCAGTTGGCTCAAATGGAGCCCGGACGGCAGATACGTATGTGCCAACAAGATACGTCCGGCCCAGAAACGGTATGTATATTACGTGGAAAGCTCGCCCAAAAGCCAGCTTCAGCCCATCCTTCACCAACAGGAATACGCCAAGCCGGGCGACGAATTGCGCTTCAAGGTGCCTTGCATATTCAACGTGGAAACAGGACAGGCCGTCATTCCATCTACCGAACTCTTCGACCGCCAGTACGACTTGTACGGCCCGGAATGGAAAGAAGACGGGAAAGCGGTGACTTTTGAATATAACGAACGCGGCCATAAGACCTATCGCGTGCTGGAACTCGATGCGGAAACCGGAAAGGTACGCACACTCGTGGAGGAAAGCAGCCCCACCTTTGTCAACTACAGCCGTATGTTCCGCCATGTCTTGAAAGGCGGGAAAGAAATGATATGGATGAGCGAACGGGACAACTGGAACCACCTCTACATGATCGACCTGGAGAAAGGCAAGGTGGCCCGGCAAATCACAAAGGGCGACTGGGTGGTGCGCCGCGTGCTCAAAGTGGACGAAGACAACCAAGTGATTTACTTTACGGCCAGTGGTGTAAATCCCAAAGAAGACCCTTACCATGTGCATTATTATAAAATAAACATGGACGGCAAGCAAATGACCTGCCTCACGCCAGAAGAAGGAAACCACTCGGCCGTCTTCAATGAAGATTACACCCTGTGGATTGACAAATATTCCACAGCAGAACAGGCTCCCGTCACCGTCCTGCGCATGACACAAGGCGAGAAAGCGGAGGGACGGACATTGGCACAAGCGGATTTAAGCAAAATCAAATCGGCCGGATGGACTGCCCCTGAAATCTTCACCGCTCCCGGACGGGACGGCGTGACACCTATGTGGGGCATCATCCAACGTCCGACCAATTTCGACCCGCAAAAGAAATATCCGGTCATCGAATACATCTATTCCGGCCCCGGAGATGCTTACACGCCCAAAAGCTTCCTTCCCTACAACGGATATACGACGGCACTGGCCGAATTGGGATTCATCGTCGTGCAGCTCGACGCCATGGGGACATCCTATCGCGGAAAGAAGTTTGAAGAGGTGTGCTATAAGAACCTGAAAGACGCCGGTTTCCCCGACCGTATCCAGTGGATCAAGGCGGCAGCGGAAAAGTACCCCTATATGGACAGTACCCGTGTGGGGATATACGGTTGCTCTGCCGGAGGACAGGAAGCTTTGGCCGCCGTACTTTTCCACCCGGAATTCTACAAGGCATCCTACTCCAGTTGCGGTTGCCACGACAACCGGATGGACAAAATCTGGTGGAACGAACAGTGGATGGGCTATCCGGTGGACAGCAGCTACATCGCTTGCTCCAACGTGGAAAACGCCCACCGGCTGACGCGTCCGCTGATGCTCGTGGTAGGAGAAATGGACGACAACGTGGATCCGGCCTCCACCATGCAAGTGGTCGATGCCCTCATCAAAGCCAACAAGGATTTCGAGTTGGTGGTCCTGCCGGGCGTAAGGCACAGCATGGGCGAAAGCTACGGAGAACACAAGCGTTTCGATTTCTTCGTAAAAGAGCTCATGGGAGTGGAACCACCGAAATGGGAAGAATTGAAACGAAAATAGAAAGAACTTTCATACGCAGACAGCCCGCCGGAATCCGGCGGGCTGTCTGCGTATGAAAGCCATACTTAGCCTCATTTTATGGCTATTGGAAATCTATCTCTCCGTAAGAGAGCGATCGCTCACACAAAGTTAGGATTTACCAAGGAACTAAGCAAACAAAAGTGAACAAAAATCAAACACTGCATACAAAATCCAGAAAACAAATTCCATATACTCCTTTGGTTATCAAGCAGTAAATACCCACTGTACGCTCTCTTACGGAGAGACAAACCCAATTACCAACCATTTAAATTCAAACTTTATGAAGAAACATTTGTTATGGACATGCTGCCTCTTGGCAGTAGGATTCGCTTCCTGTAGCGATGACGACGAAAAAAAGACTGACCCCACTCCTCCGGGAGACCAAGCCACGACAACTCCGGACGTAAGTCAGGATCTGGGCATACAATTCCCGGTGACCTCCATCAACGGAAGTTGGGAAGTATTCAATTACACTGACGGCAAACTAACAAGCGGTACGTTATCCAACCCGAACGGTACTTTCACCATCAGCCACAATCCGCTCACCATCAAGGTTGAAATGCAATACGGAGACAGCGGCGATGAAAGTTCCGTGGAAACCTACACCAATATCAAGGTAAATGACAAGGGATTTGCCACGTCGGCCACTTACCAATCCACGGACGTGTACGATGGCGAGACCGAAAAGACAAACGGACAGGCCACCATGGCATACGACGCGGACGGGCATATCACTGAAAAACAAGTGAACTCAACAGGGCCTGGATACACGGAGAACTATAAAATCACTTACACTTGGAACAACGGCAACCTGCTCAGCGTACAAGTTGAAGACCGCTATTCAGACAATGAAGAATCAGGAGTTCTGACGACCATTTACAAATACACGTATGGAGAAGGACAACCGAACCCCGGTATTTATTTTGATGGAATGTGGTACATGACTTACGACTTCATGTGGTATGCCGGACTGTTCGGAAAGACCACCAAGGACATCCCCACCTCCGTAAAATATACTGAAATAGAAGACGGGCAAGTCTACTATGAATATGAAAAAACGCTTGTCCCGCATTACAATGAAAACGGCTCATTGGCTTCTCTGGAGTATTGGAATGCAGCCGGGTATGTAGAACGGACCTATACATTCGGATATAACGGACAAGCCGTGGAAGCCTACGTGGACCCGGCCCAAAAGAGCCTGGAAACAAGACGGGCACACCGTATCCACCGGAAAGCAAAACCTATCCGGTATTAACCCGCATACCGTCGGACGGATTTTCCGCCCGACTTTATATCCAAAAAGTTGCGCCTCGGGAGTTTCCCGTGAAGGCGCAACTTTTTTAGTATCTACAAGGATATACGGACTCAGCGTAAAACCACCGTCAGTTTGTTTGCCTCCGGCGTGTCCGAACTGTTGCCATACATGATTTCGTACTC
>OJQL01001247.1_pt1 | contig 20553 bp, 20 predicted proteins | sample 1598731 | NCBI WGS metagenome assembly OJQL01 (sample SAMN03922510, study PRJEB24848) | human gut metagenome | isolation source: stool sample | host: Homo sapiens | place: Germany | collected 2010-02
AGAGTCTTACATCAACGGGAGACTTGAGCCGGATCTTCACCTTCTCGCTCAAGGACGGACTGGTCGTGGACGGAGAGGCGGGTTTCGAACTGGAACCCTACGACATCGTGGACGTGCGCCGCTCGCCGGGATACATGGAGCAGCGGAGGGTATCGATCGAAGGCGAGGCTCTCTTCCCGGGAGGCTACACGCTGGTAAAGAGGAACGAACGGCTGTCGGATCTTGTCAGGCGTGCGGGAGGTGTTACGGACGAGGCCTATGTTCGCGGAGCACGGCTCGTACGCCTCCTGAGCGATGACGAGAGGTCCATCCGCGAGACGATGCGGGACATGGGGCAATCGAACCGTACGGAAACAGACTCGCTTCCGGCTGAACGTATGATAATCAGAGACCGCTATTCAGTGGGCATCGATCTGGAAAAGGCGCTCGCCAGCCCCGGCTCGGATCAGGACATCGTGCTGCGCGAGGGCGATGTGCTGTCGATCCCCGAGATGCCGTCGACGGTAAGCGTGCTGGGTATGGTGCAGTTTACCAACACGGTGGCTTTCAAGGAGGGCGGGAGCCTGAAACACTACGTCTCCCAGGCGGGCGGCTACAGCTATAGGGCGAAGAAGAGCCGTGTGTACGTGGTCTACATGAACGGAATGGTGGCCCGTTGCTCCTCGCGCAGGACGAAGATCGAGCCGGGATGCCATATCATCGTCCCCTCGAAGAGGGAGCGCAAGGGCCTGAGCCTGCCGGCTATCATGTCGCTGGCCACCACGGCAGCTTCCGTCGGCACGATGGCGGCGTCGATTGCGAACATGACGAAATGAGCGGGCCAAAGGTCGGATAGGCGAGATGCATACTCCGGATTCATTGGGGAGGTGTCATACAGGGTCCGATGGTTTGCCAAAGCGGTTTCGCTGGAGCCAGTCCGTCGCGGAAGCATCCGACGATTACGGCTTTCCGGCTCTCCGGATGCGTCGCAGCGGCAGGGAACATGTTCATTGCTGTGCCGGCTTGCGGCATATCGCCCCGGCATCGGTCTTCTGCCGTAAAGGTCGATCACGGATTTTGCCGTTCATAATCTATCCTAACCGGATATTCGCAGATAAAATTTTCAAAATCAAAATGTAGATCCATTAAAATCATTAGATCTATGAAAACACACAAAAGCATGCTGGCCAAAAGTGTTTTGGCGGCAGGCCTGGCTCTCGCCTCGACGGGAGTCCCGGCCCAGGAAAACGGGAACCGCGACGCCCAGAACGGGATCGTCCGCGGGCCATACGAAACGAACCGTCTGTTCGACAACGTCTTCATCGGCGTGGGCGGAGGTGTGAACATCTACCTTGGCGAGAACGACTCCTACGGATCTTTCGGCAAACGCCTCGCCCCGGCGCTGGATGTGAACGTAGGCAAATGGTTCACGCCCTCGGTCGGCGCCCGCATCGGCTATTCGGGCATCAATGCCAAAGGCTGGACCTCGGGACGGACGCTCTATGCCAAGGCCCCTGTTTCAGGCAATATCTACGATGAGAAATTCGGGGTGTCGTACCTTCATGGCGACGTTATGTGGAACTTCTCGAATGCCGTGAGCGGCTACAAGGAGACCCGGACGTGGAACTTCGTGCCGTTCGTCGGCGCCGGCTGGGCCCGCTCCTACGGCAACGGAGCCTTCGACAACGAATTCGCGGTGAGTGTCGGTCTGCTGAATAATATCCGTCTGTGCAATCTCCTGGATCTGACGCTCGAAGCGCGTCAGATGTTCGTGAACGAGCGTTTCGACGGCGTTTCCGGGGGCAGCAGGAGCGAGGGCATGACCTCGGTGACGCTGGGCCTGACGTTCAAGCTCAACCGCCGCGGCTTCAAGCGCGTAACGCCTCCGGCCGTCCCGGACTACACGCCCTACCAGAACCGTATCAGGGCGCTCGAAAGCGACAACGCTGCACTCGCGGGCAGGAACAAGGCCCTGCAGTCCGAGAACGAGGAGTTGCGTAACCGCAAGCCCGCAACCGTAGAGGTGAGCGTCGAGACGGTCTCGGCATCGCCCGTAGCGCTGTTCTTCAGGATCGGCAAGGCTGTGCTTGACAAGAAGGAGCTCGCGAACCTGGAGTTCTACGTGAAGAACGCCATGAAAGCCGACAAGGAAAAGGTCTTCACGATTATCGGCTCGGCCGACAAGGCGACCGGCAGCAGGGAGCTGAACCGGCGTCTTTCGGAACAGCGCATGCAGTACGTGTACGAACTGTTGGTGAACAAGTACGGCATTCCTGCCGCCCGTCTCGTCAAGAAAGCCGAGGGCGACACGAACAACCGCTTTGCCGACCCCGAACTGAACAGGGCCGTGGTCATAGAGTAACCCGTACACCCTCGCAGGTTCCGTGCGATGAATCAGTCAGGACTTGGTTTGACTGTTTTTTGTCCGGTTAACCCTCAGACCGGGTCTTGACTGTTCCGGAACTTGCCGGTCGCACTCGGGGCCGGCGAATGCCTCTGCCTGCTTGAAATCCCGGCTATGCCCGGGCCGGAGAACATCCGGAGAGTTGCAATCGGTTGTGATTTCCATGCCGCCGGAAAACGAAAGTCATGCCTGACGAATTTATCGGATGTTTCAGGACCGTTCCCCGGAGACTGAGGGGCCCTTATCCCACACTTTGACACGTGACGGAGCGGCTGCTCCCAAGAGACATCGCCTCGTTCCCCACAGAGACACCTCCCGCTCTCGCTGTTCCCGACAAGCGGCGGCCGGCCCACCGGGGACTGGAGGGACGCATAGGCGGCGCGGGATTCCCGCGGAATGCACGAGAGAGTAGGCGGGCTTTCCGGTACGACCGTCAGAATCATGGATTTATAATTGTCCGCATAATGTAAATCTTTTGATCTGAAGCAGGTGTTATGGCTGACAGTCGTGAAGGCCTGGCCCTCAAGGTGTTTTTTATCGGGAGGGCGTCTGCTGCAGGTCCGGCAGACGTTACTTGGCGGAAAGGCCATTCGGCAACCCGTAATGGCGGCTATCGCCAGCGCCGCCGGTTTTAGTCCGGAGCTTGCAAACGGACATTATATACCATCGAACTCTATGCAGAAATATAACGAATCCACGAAAGAAACTAACAGAAGTCTTGCCGGAGATCCGCGGGATCAGGAGATCGACCTGATCGAATTGGCGCAGAAGCTCTGGCAGGGTCGCCGGATGATCGTCCGGTGGTGTATCGCAGGGGCTTTGGCGGGACTCGTCATCGGGTTCAGCATCCCGAAGGAGTACACGGTGACAGTGAAATTAGCGCCCGAGGTGCAGGGGAACAAGAATTCAAGCCTCGGTATACTTTCCCAGATGGCCGGCATCAACATAGGGAGTTTGAACTCCGCGGATGCGATGTCTCCGGAGCTCTACCCGGACATCGTGCAGTCGGTGCCGTTCATGACCGAGTTGTTCGGCGTGGAGGTCGCCGACGAGGACGGGGAGATGACGATGCCCCTCGCGGAGTACATCACGGAGGAGTTGCGGAGTCCGTGGTGGAGTGCCGTCGTCAAAGCCCCGTTCAAGGCCATCGGCTGGGCGATAGACCTGTTCCGGGAGGAAGAGCCGGAGGGAGCGGGCGGAACCGATCCCTTCCGCCTGACCGAGGAGGAGGACGAGGTGGTACAGTCGCTCCAGGAGCGTGTCACGGCGAACGTGGACAGAAAGACACTCGTGGTGTCGCTCTCGGTGACGATGCAGGACCCGCTCATCGCAGCGACGCTCACCGACACGGTGATGCGCAACCTGCAGGAGCACATCACCCGCTACCGCACGGAGAAGGCACGCGTGGACATGGAGTTCACGCAGCGGCTGTTCGACGAGGCGCAGGGGAAGTATTATGCGGCTCAGCAGCGTTACGCGCAGTATGTGGACCAGAATCAGGCCCTCTCGCGCCGGAGCTTCCGCACGGAGGAGGAGCGTTTGCAGAACGAGATGTCGTTGGCTTACAGCCTCTACAACCAGACGGCGCAGCAGTTGCAGCTGGCTAAGGCCAAGGTTCAGGAACTGACACCCGTCTACGCCGTCGTGCAGGCGGCGACCGTGCCGCTCAAGGCCTCCAAGCCCTCGAAAGTGCTCATCCTCATCGGATGCGTATTCCTGGCCGGGGCAGCTGCTGCGGCATGGACTCTTTTTGGAGAAGGGATTGTCGGGGAGTTCAGGAAAGCGGTGAAAACCGGAGAATAAGGCAGGAATCTATCAAGTGACGATACAGGATATGTCGGAACCGATAAGGAAAAAGGCGATACGGGGCGTGGCATGGAGTGCCGTGGAGAAATTCTCACGGCAGGGGCTAATGACCCTCTTTACCATTTTGATCGCGAGACAACTTTCTCCATCCGATTACGGGCTGGTGGCCATGCTCTCGATTTTCCTGATTATCGCTCAGGTATTCGTGGATTCGGGTTTCGTGGAGGCCCTCATCCAGAAACAGGACCGCACGGAAACTGATTTCTCGACAACGTTCTGGTTCAACATAGGGGTGGCCCTGCTGGTTTATGTCACGCTCTTGCTGTTCTCCCCGTTGATAGCCGGATTTTACGGTGAACCCCTGTTGGGAGAATTGTTGCCGTGGATGGCCCTTGTCTTTGTCATCAACGCGTTCCGCACGGTGCAGCAGGCAAAACTGAACATCGCGATGGATTTCCGCAGGCAGGCATGGATTACGATTATCGCCGTATCGGTAAGCGGGGGTACGGGGCTGTGGATGGCATACAACGGGTTCGGCGTATGGACTCTCGTATGGCAGCCGCTCTTGCAGAATTTTCTGAACGTGCTCCTGCTCTGGATTTCGGCGGGCTGGATGCCATCGCTCATTTTCTCCAAAAACTCTTTTAGAGAACTGTTCGGGTTCGGGTCGAAGCTGTTGGCAAGCCGGACGCTGCATGCCCTCTATTCGCACGGAAGTTTTCTGCTGGTCGGCAAGTTCTTCTCCCCGTCGGCAACGGGATTGTACAGCCAGTCGACCCAGATGACAAGTTTTATTCCGGCAGCTATAAGCGATGTGGTCGCCCGCGTGGCCTATCCCATCGAATGCGAACTGCAGGACAGTGATGAGGAATTGCAACGTCGTTTTTTTCAGATGCTGCGCATGACCTGTTTCATATTGTTCCCGTCGATGATGGGAATTGCCGCTTTAGCGGAGCCTGCCGTGCGATTGCTGCTGACGGGAAAGTGGCTGGATGCGGTTCCCCTGATACGGATTCTGTGTTTCGCGTATGTCTGGTGGCCGGCATCGCAGATGAGCTGGCAGTTGTTGAACGCCAAGCATAGAAGCGATTACAATCTGAAAGCCGAGATTGTGAAGAAAACGATAGGCATCACCATACTGTTCATCTCTATGTTCGGGAACATTAAAACGGTTTGCGCGGGCGTATTGGTCTATTTCATCGTGGATATCATCGTGATTACATGGTTCACGGCACGTGTCCTGCCCCGAGTGACCTTCACATCTGAAATGAAGGTCATGCTGCCGATATTGGTGCGTGCAGCGGTCATGGGGACGTGCGTTTACCTGTTAGACAATATGATAAGCTCCGATGTGGTGTCGCTCGCTGTAGGAATTGTCGCTGGAATCGTGTTGTATCTGACAATTGCATTGCTTACCCGATCTAGGGAGGCTTGGATTCTTGTTGAGCATAGCGTGAGAAAAGCCAGTAAAGAAAATAAACATTGATTTTATCATAATGTGCTTATGGCACAGACAATATTTGTGTATTGCACTGCAACATTGATAATGTATTTGTTTGCATCCATTGCTTCTATGCGGACGAATCTTCACTCGGAGAAGACTGCCCCATTTTGGACGGGGGAGGTTCTATTAATGTTGTTCACATTTGCCACAATATTCGGAATGCGTTATGATGTGGGAACGGATCATCTTGACTACCTTTACTGTTATCAGACAGGAGTTGGGGTAGAAAGATATGAACCATTCTTTCAATATATAACCAAAGGGTTCAAGAGCGCAGGAATACATTATACGTTTTATTTCGGATTCCTTGCTTTTATTCAACTGTTTTTTATCCTATATAGTATACGAGATGAGCGATATTTATATCCGTCCTTAATTTTGACGTTGTTTTTAGGCGGATTTTTTTGGCATTGGATGAATGGCATTCGACACGATATAGCATCGTGTATATATGTATTCGCTGTAAATTTCATTGTCGATAGGAAGCCTTTAAAATTTCTATTGTTTATCCTGCTATCTGTCTGTTTCCATAAAACGGCTATTTTGTTACTGCCTACCTATCTTTTGCTTTCAAATGGAAACGATTTGTCGATGAACAGGTTCTTTCAACTTGTTTTATTAGCAATTGTTAGTTATTTAACCATTACAGAATATGATGTTCTTGCTGCAATCTTTCCCGCAATAGAACTGTTTATTGCTTTGTTTTCTTACGAGGAAACTTACGACATTCAAACAATGGTCTATTTGGGTGATGAAACAAGTTTTGGAATAACATTATATACCTCTATTTTATTGGATGCTCTAATTATTCTGAAATCTGATAAGATGAAGTCGTTCTATAACAATAGAAGATTTACCGTATATTATAACCTATATTATTGGGGTGCAGTGGTTCTGCAAATATTCCTTACGAATAATCTGCTATTCGCAAGAGTGGCACGTCCGTTTCGATGTTTCAAGATTTTGATTATAGCCTATTTCCTGTATTATCTATACAAAAACTTACGCATAAAATCAAATGTCGTTTTTTTAGCGATTGCAGTTGGGTTACTGTTGATATCCTTTGTTTCAATTATCGTTCATTATCCATTCTATTTCTATTTTGATGCACAATGAAAAAGTTAAGTGTTATCATTCCATGTTATAATGCAGCCAAATATATTGAAAAATGTATCAAAAGTCTGATTATACAACCGTATGATGATTTGGAATTTATCTTTGTCAATGATGCTTCAACAGATAACACACTTTCTATTATACGAAAATATGCTGAAAACGACCGCCGGTTCATCGTAATAAATAAAACAAAGAATAGTGGTGTATCTGCAGCCCGAAATGATGCTTTACGCATAGCTACGGGCGAATATTGTCTATTATTGGATAGCGATGATTGGATATCTCAGAACTGCGTGGAGATTATATATCGGAAGATTGAAGAATTTCATTTTGACCTCTTGATTGCAGATTATATGGAAGTACATGGGGAACAGATTACTCGAAAAAAATGTAATATCCCGGCAGGAGAATACATGGCTGACATACTGGTATCAAGATATGTGATTCCGATAATGCCCCCGAATCTTTTCAAGAAATCAATCATAGATGACAATGGAATTTACTTTGACCCAGATGTTTTTTGTGCTGAAGTAACACTGTTTAAAATGAAATACTTGAGCTATGCCTCGAAAATCGTTGTAGTTGCAGATGCTTTTTATTATTATCTTATGAACATTGATAGTGCAACTCACAAGTTAAATTATAACAATGACATTTCCGCTTTAAAGAGTATAGAACGAATATACGAGATCGAATCCTCTTTCACTACTACAAGCTGCAAAAAATTGAGCTTGACGGCATTCAATTTATTAATGGGATTTATATATCTCAAATATGCAAGATTAGGTAATACTGATTCTCAATGTATTGCAATGGTTAGACAGTTATTTTCCAATACTTATGTCAAGCGATGTCTATCTGATATCTGTTTCAACAAACATAGTAAACACAAATGGCGTTGTATGGCTTTGTATATGCAGTTGACTTCAGTTTGGGGATATCGTATGTTGGCAAATGTTTTTAGAATTTTAAATCATAATAAACGCTAATATGTTTTATCGCTTGGCTAAGATGTCGGATGTTGCCGTTATTGCCGATATTCAATATCGTACCAAAGAAACAAACAGCAACGGGATTTTTTATCTGTTGGGAAGACCGTTCCTGCGTCAGTATTTTAAACTTGCCATGTCCGATCCATGCACCGTCTTCCGCTGTGTCGAAGCCGATGATGGGCGTGTCATTGGCTTCGGGTGGTCTGTGTTGGATATCGAGCGTCATCAACGTTATATGCTGAAACACCGCTGGCGTTTGGCCTTTCCCGCGCTCATCAGCATAATTGCCCGACCCTCTCTTTTTAATAAATTATTGATACGCTACAAATCGTTTCACAAGAATGATCAGACGTTTATGAACGCTCATGGCGCAGTCGCAAGATTCTGGGGTTGGGATCCCCGCTACAAAGACCCGGAAACAGCCGTTGAGTTTAACAATATGGGGCTGCGAATACTTCATGATATGAAAGTCAAAACACTACACATGGAGGTGGATCTGTCGAACAAACATGTGTATAAATTTCATAAACTGAACGGGGCGACCGTGGATAAAATTGTCACGCTGCCCGACGGACGCGAACGCGCCTTCATGACTTATGACCTTACAAAACCATTAAGATTTTGAAAAACAACCGGAAATATAAATCATTTTTAAAATTACAACAGTATGGAATTAAAAGATTTTATCGAAAATTTTGCCTCGCAGTTTGAGGAGACAGATGCAAGCGTATTTGCACCCGAAACCCGTTTTCACGAATTGGACGAGTGGAGTTCTCTGACAGCTTTGTCGATTATCGCCATGATTGATGAGGTGTATGATGTTACCCTCAAAGGTGATGATATCCGCAATGCCAAGACAGTAGAGGATTTGTTCAATACCGTTCAAAGCAAACAGTAAACGATGGCTTTTTTGGAATTTCGGAACGTTCGGGTCGCCGGCTTTTCAGCCGGTGTACCCGCTAACATCGTCAGCAATTTGAAAGAGGAGGAAGGGTCTCAGGACTATAATAATGAAGATTTTGTTAAGACAACAGGCGTTTTGGAGCGTCGTTTCGACGAAAGGTTTACAACATCGGATTTATGTTACACCGCTGCTGAGCGACTGATTTCCGATCTGAAATGGGACAGGACGGAAATAGACGCACTCTTTTTTGTATCGCAAAACGCTGATTATTACCTTCCGGCAACAGCGTGTATCTTGCAAAATCGTCTGCAACTCTCCACCGAATGCTATGCCATGGATATTCCCTTGGGTTGTTCAGGTTGGGTCTATGGGTTGAGTAGCGCGGTGTCGCTCCTCCAAAACGGGCATATTCGGAAAGCATTACTCTTGTGCGGTGATGCCAAACGTCGGGTGCCGACCAACGACCCCTTGTTCGGACACGCGGGAACGGCAACGGCACTTGATTATCAGGAAGGAGCCGAGGGATTTCGGTTCCATTTCGGGACGGACGGCAGCGGATATGATGCCATCATGATTCCCGATGGCGGTGCAAGAAACCAAGTCACATCAGAATCGTTCAAGGAAGAAATAATCGACGGACGCCGGTACAACCGGTTGCAGACACGTATGAAAGGTATGGATGTCTTCTCTTTCGGTATTTCGACAGCCCCGAAATCAGTCCGAAAATTAGGAGAACATTTCGGATTCGACTATCAGACGGCGGATTATTATGTCTTTCACCAGGCGAACATGAAAATGAACAACCAGATAGCCAAGAAACTGAAACTGGACGGGGCAAAAGTTCCGTCGTGTATGTATCGTTTCGGCAATACTTCGTCAGCATCCATACCGCTTACGATTGTGACGCAACTGAAAGGCAAAATAGAAAATAGATTGACAAAATTCATCTGTTGCGGTTTCGGTGTCGGGCTGTCATGGGGTACGGTGGCGTTTACGACCGAGGATATCGTGATTTCAGAAATAGTAGAATGCAAATAAAGAATAACAATGTATAATCCATTTTCATTAAAAGGTAAAACAATCCTTGTTACGGGTGCATCATCGGGAATCGGACGAGCTACTGCTATCGAATGCTCCAAAATGGGAGCGACAGTAGTCATTACGGGACGCAATGCCGAACGGCTGCAAGAGACTTTCGATGCTCTCGAGGGGGATAATCATCTCCAGATGACGACCGATCTCACCACACAGGATGGATTGGAAAAATTAGTGGATAGTGTGCCGATTCTTGACGGATGCGTGAATAATGCCGGCATACAAAGACATCTGATTACTCCATTTATTAAAGAGGCCGATTTAACCGACATATTGAGAGCAAATACGATAGCCCCCATCCTGCTTACAAATCTTCTTGTGAAAAAGAAAAAAATGAAGAAAGGGTCAAGTATCGTGTTCACTTCCTCAGTTGCTGGAAATTTCAAATGCTCTCCGGGAAACGGAATGTATGCGACCTCGAAAGGAGGTCTGTCCGCTTTCATGAGGAATGCCGCCATTGATTTGGCTCCGAGAGGAATCAGATGTAATGCCGTAGCTCCGGGCATGATTGTAACGCCAATAATGGAACAAAATTCCACTGTAACCAAAGAGCAATGGGAACAGCATAAAGCACTTTATCCCTTGAAAAGATTCGGTCAACCCGAAGATGTGGCATATAGTATAATATATCTGCTCTCAGATGCAGCTGCCTGGATAACAGGAACTTCGCTGGTTATAGACGGAGGGCGTTCACTTTAAAATACTGTTATGGAATTAAAAGAAGAAATACGGAACATAATTTTGCAAATCCTCGAATTGCCGGTATCGGCTCTCGCATACGATACGGAAATGAACGAGGTCGCGGAATGGGATTCGATACACAATGTGATAATTCTTTCAACACTGGAAGAAAGATACGGGATTCTTTTCCCTGATGACGATTTGTTCGGTCTTACCTCGGTTAACGCCCTTGCAAGCGAAATAGCCAGGCTGAAAGCATAGTATAGGTCATGTACGAATACAGTCCTCTTTTACAAGCGTTATTCGATCACGCAGAACATACACCGGAAAAACCGGCGATAATCATCGGGGAGGAACGGATTTCATATTCGGCCTTGTGCCGTAATATATCAAAGGTCGCTTCCATTCTGCACCGCTTCGGAATCGGGAAAGGCGATAAGATACTTCTCTCGGCACGCAAGGAGGCCGGGTTCATTTATCTCTATTTCGCATCCCACATACTCGGATGCGTCAATGTCATTATCGATGCCGAAACCAATGCAGAGCGTTTACATTATATAGAGAAAAAGATACAGCCGGCATATTGTTTCGGATACATTTCCGACATTTTTCCCTCAAAACAATTCACCGGGCTGGAAATCGGAAACGCCCCTTGCTATCCTGAATCCGGCAATATCCCGTCCCTGACGAAAGACAACATAGCCGAAATCCTGTTCACAACCGGCACGACCGGTTCGCCCAAAGGCGTGTGTCTTAGTTACGGCAATATCCATGCTTCGGCAAGCAACATCAATAAGTATATAGGCAACACGCCGGAAGACGTGGAGGTTTTGGGACTGCCCGTGTGCCACTCTTTCGGTTTGGGACGCATCAGATGCAATCTGCTGAAAGGAGCGACAGTCGTGATTCTCGGGAGTTTCGCCGATGTCCGTCGCTTCTTCAGGGCAATCGAGGAATATAAGGCGACAGGTTTCGGTATCGTGCCTTCGGCATGGGCTTACATCCGGAAAATCAGTGGCAGGCGAATTCAGAAATACAGCCGGCAGATCCGCTATATCGAAATAGGGTCCGCCGCGATGTCGCGCCCCGTTAAAGAAGAAATGCTTGAAATGTTTCCCGACACGAGGATCTGCATGCACTATGGACTGACAGAAGCCTCGCGTGCCTGTTTCTTGGAATTTCACGACCGGTCACACCTGGACAGCATAGGTTTGCCGGTATGTGCGGATGTCGAAATAAGGATTTTCGATGGGAACGGCTCACCGCAACCGGACGGTACGGCAGGGGAAATCTGTGTGAAAGGGAATATGGTGATGATGCGATACCTGGACGAGAACGACAATACCGACGCTTTCTTCGGTGATTATCTGCGGACAGGAGATAACGGATATATAGCGAACGACCGTTATGTATATCTGCTGGGCCGGGAAAAAGAACTCATCAATGTCGGCGGAAAAAAGGTCTCTCCCGCAGAGGTTGAAGATGCGGTCTGCGCATGCGGTGTGGGCGATTGCGTCTGTGTTCCGCTAAAGGATGAATTCGGAATTTTGGGAGAACAGGTTAAATGTTATGTACTGAAAGGCTCCACCAACCTGACATTCGCGGAAATCGCAGCGGCAGTATCCAAACGGCTGGAACCATATAAGAGACCTGTCGCATATGACTGGATTGACTTGATTCCATTAACGGCATCGGGCAAAAAACAGAGACTATCACTCATCGAAAAATAACAACAATTATATGCCATTTTTAACGATTAGTAATGTAAAAATAGTCGGGGTCTCGGCTTGCGTACCTCCGGATGTGGAGGAGAATCTTACCTTGCACGTTTTTGAAAATGAGACGGAAGCCCGTAAGGTAATAGACTCTACCGGGATCGCCCGCAAGCGGGTGGTGCGACCCGGGACGACCTCTTCAGACTTGTCCGTGCCGGCAATCCAACGCCTGCTTGCCTCTTTGGAGTGGTCCCCGGACTCGGTGGACTGCTTGGTGTTCGTCAGCCAGACCAGGGACTATATCGCACCGATTACCTCGGCGATATTGCAGGACAGGCTCGGTTTCCGCAATGACTGCTATTGTGTGGATATGCCGCTCGGATGTTCCGGCTGGATCTATGGGATGAGCAGTATCGCATCACTCCTCTCGCATGGGGATTTCAAAAGAGGATTGCTCGTATGCGCAGAAACCAACTCCCAAAACCGGTCAGCCCGTGATAAAACAGTAAAACCCTTGTTTGCTGACGCTGCTACGGTCACTGCACTTGAATTTGCAAATGACGCTGAACCAATGTTATTCGAGTTCGGAGTAGATGGGAAAGGTTATAAGGCTGTTTGGGCTGAATACGGCGGCAGTCGCAATCCCGTAACGCCGGAGTCGTTGGTCGAGCGGGAGGCAGAACCGGGTATTTGGCGCAAGGGAACGGACATGGTTGTCAACGGTATGGATGTTTTCTCGTTTGCCATTAGGATGCCTCCCCGTTCTCTGGAGAATCTGATTACTCATTTCAATATTGACACGGATGGTATTGACTATCTGTACCTGCACCAATCCAATCATTATATCGATGACCGCATCAGAAAGAAGCTGAAACTTCCGATTGAAAAAGTCCCTTATTGTTTGGAAGACTATGGTAATACGACATGTGCATCCATTCCTTTGACGATGGTCGCATGCACTGCCGAAGAATTACGTTCCGGGACAAAGAAATGCCTGGCCTGCGGCTTTGGGGTCGGTTTGGCATGGGGATCCATGTATTTTGTTGCGGATCATTTGCGTGCCGTTGAAATTTGCGAATATGAATATCCCGAATAATATAAATCGTATGCTGAAAGAAGCGAAGTTCCATCACATTGGAATAGCGGTTTTGTCTATTGATGCTATAAAACCGTTTTACACAGCTATGGGTTATGAGGTGTCCGATACAGTTATAGAGCCGGTGCAACTTGTGAAAGTAGCCTATGCACGCAAAGGTGGTTGTCCGGTAATGGAATTGTTGGAGCCATTAAATGAAAAATCACCCGTACAAAATATCTTGAAAAGAATGGGCAATACGCCATACCATGTATGTTTTGAAGTGCCAAATCTTTCAGATGCCATCAAAGAGGCACGTGCTTGGGGATTTTTGCCGCTGGCAAAACCTGTTCCGGGCCGAGGTTTGGATAATGCCATGATGCTTTTCCTGTACAATAAAAATGTAGGGCTTATTCAAATTATGGAAAAGTAAAGGATACAAAATTTTATAAATCAATTAAGAATTTATCTATGGACAAAGAGAAGATTCAGCAAATAGTCTTTAATGCAATTAAAACACATTGCGCCGACAATGGCATTGAACTGGCGGAAGAACTGACAGAACACACTCCGCTGATTGGAATCAACCGTATACTGGATTCGTTGGGACTGGTCAACATCATCGTGGATATAGAGACGGCGTTTTTGGACGAGGGCATAGAAGTGTCCCTGACATCGGAGACTGCCCTGTCTGGACGCATCAGTCCTTTCCGGTCTGTCGGATCCTTGTGCGGTTTCATCGCGCGGCAAATCAAGGTCGAGGAGTAGTCATGGCACGCGTTATTATCATAACCGGCACCCGCAAAGGTATAGGGAATTATCTTGCCGGCAGTTATCTCCAGCAAGGGGATATCGTTTACGGCTGCAGCCGTCGTCCTTGTGACATTTCCCATCCGAACTATCATCATGCCTGTTTTGACGTGTCCGATGAGACCCAGGCTGTCCGGTTTGTGCGGGAAATTTACAAGGAACACAAGCGTATCGATGTCTTGATCAACAATGCGGGAATCGCCTCCATGAATCATTTCCTGCTGACCCCGTATGCGACTGCACAAAAGGTTTTCAACACAAATTTCATGGGGACTTTTCTGATGTGCCGGGAGACCGCCAGGTATATGGTCAAAAACAAGGGAGGGCGTATAGTCAATTACTCCACCGTAGCAGTAGCCTTGAATTTGCAGGGCGAGCTGGTCTATTCCGCCTCGAAAGCCGCCATAGAACAACTCACGCGGGTATTGGCCAGTGAAATAGGGACGAGCGGTGTTACAGTGAATGCCGTGGGTCCTACACCGATAGATACGGATTTGATTAAAAATGTCCCGTCCGATAAAATCCGACAACTCGTAGACCGTCAAAGTATCAAACGGCTCGGAAAGTATGAGGACGTGAAAAATGTCATAGACTTCTTCCTCAAACCGGAGAGTGATTTTATTACGGGACAAACAATTTATTTGGGAGGAATAATATAAACTGACGGACTGATGAATTGGCTGATAGAAAAGATCAAGGGGCGCGGTGAGCAGACCGCGGTAATATTCAAGGAGAAAGAATATACATATGGCAGTCTTGGTAGCTGTATAGAAGAATACATCGGGCTGCTTTCGAGGCGGGTGACGCAAGGTGCCGTTGTGGCACTCGTTTCCGATTACAGTTTTGAGTCCATCGCAATGTTTTTCGCCCTGTACGAAAACCGTAATGTCATCGTGCCGATAACAACGAGGATACCAGCAGAAATTGAAGAGCGTATCAGGGTTGCAAAATGCGAATACAGAATATACCTTCGGGGAACGGATGTACAGGTTATCGAAGAGATACAGAAGGCGGAACGGCATGAACTTGTTTCCCGATTGGTCGGACTGCGGCGTTCCGGACTGATTCTGTTCAGCAGCGGATCTACGGGAGTACCCAAGGCGATGATTCACGACATGGACAATCTCGTTGATTCGTACAGGACCAGGAAAGGCAAAAACCTGGTATTCTTGATATTCCTCATGTTCGACCATATCGGTGGACTGAACACCTTGCTGAATTGTCTGGCGATGGGTGTTGCGATGGTATTTCCGGAGGACAGGAATCCGGAATCGGTCGCCCGCCTGATAGAGAAATACAAGGTCAATGTATTGCCTGCCTCTCCAACCTTCTTGAATCTGTTATTGATAAGCGGAGCGCAGGAACGCTATGACTTCTCGTCGTTGCGCATGATAACTTACGGTACGGAACCGATGCCGGACAGTTTGCTCGTCAAACTGAAAGCGACTTTCGGACGGGTGAAATTCCTTCAGACTTTCGGTACAAGCGAGACCGGAATCACCCAGACTTCGAGTAAATCATCAACGAGTACCTACATCAAATTCAATGACAACGAGACGGAGTATAAAATCGTTAACGGTGAACTGTGGCTGCGGAGCAAGACTCAAATCATGGGATATTTGAACTCCTCGATGGAGCGTTTCACGGAGGACGGGTGGTTCAAGACCGGAGATATGGTAGAAACGACAGATGACGGGTATATGAAGATTGTCGGGCGAAGCACGGAGATTATCAATGTCGGCGGGGAGAAAGTGCTGCCCTCGGAGGTGGAATCGGTCTTGTATCAGATGCCGGGAGTCATGGACTGCCTGGTGTACCCTGAGAACAATCCGATAACGGGGCAAATGGTGGTGGCGAAAATGCTGTTCAAGGAGTCCGTAAAACCTTCGGAGGCTAAAAAGTCGGTCAACGAGTTTTGCAAGACACGGTTGGCTAAATATAAAATTCCCGTGAAAGTGGTTTTGATGACCGAATCCGAATACTCCGAACGTTTCAAAAAGAAAAGGGTGTAAGCCCACTGCGACGAAGTCTGTTGCCGAGACGATAAGATTCCTGTTGTCGGACTCGGCGGAGTCGATAACCGGTCAGAACATCTATGTCGATTCCGGTATAATCTGATGGCGATGGAAATAAAAATCTGTAAAACGACCGAATGGTCCGAACCGATTTGGAACACCTACATCCTTGCATACAACGAGGTGTTCGGGAAAGGATTCCAAAAGGAACATTTTGAGCATAAGTATCTGCGCGCAGGCCGCGGCTATTCCTATCATTCTCTGTTGAAGGATGCGGATGCAGGTATCGTGGGAGGTTGCACGGTCATCCCGTGCCGATACCTGCGGAACATGGAGGAGATTTGGATAGGTCTGGCCGTAGATGTTTTCATCCGTGAGGCCTGGCGGACCGATCCTCTGATGCTGCGCAGGATGTATATGAGACTGAAAACGTTGCTTGCGGCGGAGGGGATTGCGGCTGTGATTGCCGTGCCGAACGCCGTGGCATACCCGTATTGGAAGACCGTGGTCAAATGGAAGGACGTGGGCCGCTTGAATTACCGGATGCTGCCGGTACGGGCAGGGCGGATACTTGGCAAACAAGGTTTTGCAGGAAAGGCCCTTGACGCTCTCTCGTCGATCTATACTGGCTGTGTCCGAATATTTTCAGGAATATGTCTGCCGTTTGCGGGAAAGGCGGAGACACAAACATACAGGTATTCTATCTGTGAAGACGATCTTTATTATGTACATAAATTTTCCGGACCGGAATACCATCGTATTGAGGATGTACATACAAGGATAATCTACAGGATTGTCAATGAGGATGGGGTCATGACGGGTTACCTGCTGGTAGCGGAAGAGAACTGCATGCGGACTTTCAGGGCATTCAGAAGTGGCGTTTCCGCCATTCTGTGCCACAAAGTCGACATTATTCTGTATGTCGGTCCGACCGGCTTTTTCCAAACCCTTCTGTTGAAAGTTCCGAAGCGCTTCGAACCAAAGATTCTGCCCATGACGTGCGACCTGGTTTCGGATGATGAAAGGTATAAGGATATGTATGACATCCGGAACTGGGATTTCGGACTGAAAAACTACGATGTAAGATAGTGCGATGAATATTCTGACTGTCGATATAGAGGACTGGTATAACCATGACGACTATTCCCGGGATTTCGACTGGGACAAATTCGAGGTGCGAATTTATGAAGGGGTTGACAAAATATTGTCGGCCTTGGAAGAGCGGGACGTAAAAGGGACATTCTTTTGTCTGGGGTGGATTGCCGAACATCACCCTAAGGTCATCAGACAGATAGCGGAAGCCGGACATCATCTGGGCTGCCATTCCTACCAGCATGAATTGGCAAGCCGGTTCACTCCCGATGAATTCAGAAACGATACATACAAAGCCAAATGTCTTATAGAGGACGTGTCCGGTGTGGCTGTGGACGCATACAGGGTGCCGTCGTTCTCAATTACAAGGAAAAATCTATGGGCGTTTGACATCATTGCCGGATTGGGATTCAAGTATGATTGTTCCGTGTTCCCGTCAGTCCACGAATTCGGAGGGATAAAGGGATTCCCCGCACATCCGACCCTTTTGGAGACGCATAACGGAATATTGAAGGAGTTTCCCATCGGTCTTGGACGGATTGCCGGGAAGGAGATAGTCTATTCCGGAGGCGGGTACTTCCGCATCATGCCCTACAGTATATTGACAAAACTGACACGCAGGAACGATTATGTGATGGCCTATTTTCACCCGAGCGATTTCGATCCAGGACAACCCAAGATGCCGCAGCTTTCCTTAATGAGGCAATTCAAAAACAGGGTGTCGCTGTCGGGTGCGTATGGAAAGTTCAGAAAGTACATAAATGACTTCGATTTTATCAGCCTTCAGGTGGCTGACAAATATGTTGATTGGAACAGCTCGCAAACGATTCATGTAAATCAACTGACCACAACAAAGGATAGGCAATGAAAATACAAAGACTTAAAAATCTGATATTCCTTCATCTTAGTAATTGTTCGTTCATTAAATCACTGTATTACAGGCCATTGCTTGCTAAGATGGGGGGGGGTAAACATCGTCAATCCAGCTAAGACATTTATCGGAAAGTCCGTGCTTTTCGATACCAATTATCCCGATATGATAACAATAGAGGAGGGTGTTTACATTACGGCTCGTTGCATTATACTTGCGCACTCGATGCATAATAGGACTAAGGTTGTAAAAGGTTCAGTCCATATCAAAAGGAATGCGTTCATCGGTTGCAACACGGTAATACTTCATGGTGTTACGATAGGAGAAAACAGCATCGTGGGAGCAGCCTCCGTAGTTACAAAAGATATTCCAGATAATGAGATATGGGGCGGTTGTCCCGCCCGCTTTATTCGTAAACGATACTAAATATTCTTCTATATGAGATTACACAACATACCCTTCTCCCCTCCAGACATGACGGAGGCGGAGATTCAAGAAGTAAGTGAAGCCTTGCGTTCCGGATGGATAACGACCGGACCGAGGGTCAAGGAGTTCGAGCGTCTTATCGCAATGTGCTGCGGTACTGCACGTGAAGATGCCGGCGGCAACGCCCTGCACACGGCTGTCTGCCTCAATTCGGCGACGGCCTGCATGGAGATGGCTCTCAGGGTATTGGGTGTGGGACCCGGTGACGAGGTCATAGTTCCCGCCTATACTTATACCGCGACGGCAAGCGTCGTGTGCCATGTCGGTGCGAAACTTGTCATGATCGACACCGCTCCCGACTCCTTTGAAATGGACTACGACCGGCTTGCCGATGTCATTAACGAGAGAACGAAAGTCATTATTCCGGTGGATTTGGGCGGTGTGGTATGCGATTATGACAAAGTGTTCTCCGCTGTCGAAGAGAAACGCTCCCTTTTCCGTCCGGCGAACGAGATGCAACAGGCCTTCGGACGCATCATAGTCATGGCGGATGCCGCCCACGCGTTCGGATCGAAACGGCACGGGAGAATGTGCGGTGGAATTGCCGACTTCACCTCCTTTTCGTTCCACGCCGTAAAGAACCTCACGACAGCCGAGGGCGGCGCATTGACATGGCGCAAGATACCGGGCATTGACGATGAATGGCTGTACAAACAGTTCCAGTTGCTGTCGCTGCACGGGCAGAACAAGGATGCTCTGGCAAAGACCAAACTCGGAGCATGGGAATACGACATTGTGGCACCCTACTACAAATGCAACATGACCGACATCATGGCTGGCATAGGTATGGCACAACTCAAACGCTATTCCGAACTGCTATACCGCCGTCGTCAAATCATCACACGCTACAATGAAGTACTGAAGGATTTTCCCGTGCAGGTGCTGAACCATTATGGGGATGAGCATTCATCGAGTGGGCATCTTTACCTCGTAAGGCTGCTTGGCAAGGATGTGGAATACCGCAATGCGGTTATCGAGCATATGGCGGAACGGGGCGTTGCTTGTAACGTCCACTACAAGCCTCTGCCGATGATGACGGCATACAAGGCACTTGGCTTCGATATAGCCCGTTATCCAAATGCCTATAACCAATATTGCAACGAAATCACCCTCCCACTGCACACTCGCCTCTCGGACGAAGACGTGGAGTACGTTATCACGAATTTCACCGATATTCTTTCCCGTTCATAGCAGGCATTTATTTTTCATCCGAAAACCAATTCTTTTGATTCTTAATTCATAATCAATTTCTTTTGAAACGTCTCTTTGATATAGTGGCAAGCGGACTGGGGCTTTTGTGTCTCAGTCCGGTGTTTTTGATTCTGGCCGTATGGATCAAGTGCGACACTCCCGGCCCGGTGTTTTACCGACAGACACGGGTGGGCCGGTACAGCCGGGATTTCCGGCTGTACAAGTTCCGCTCGATGCGCATAGGTGCAGACCGGCAGGGGCTGATTACGGTAGGCGGGCATGATCCTCGCATTACACGTTCGGGGTACTTCATCCGTAAATACAAACTTGATGAATTCCCACAACTGATTAACGTATTTATCGGTGATATGAGCCTTGTGGGGCCTCGGCCGGAGGTACGGAAATATGTCGATTTATATACTCAGGAGCAGATGCACGTACTTGACGTTCGACCCGGCATCACCGACCCCGCATCCATTCGCTATCGTAACGAAAACGAACTGCTGGCGCAGACGGCCGACCCTGACAAATATTACATCGAGACCATCATGCCCGACAAGTTGCGCATCAACCTCGAATACGTTGCCAATCATTCCTTTTGGTCCGACATTGTGTTTATTTTCAAAACATTTTGGGAAATTGTAGCGAAGTGACATTTACTATTCATATAAAAGAAATGATTGATACCTACTTGTTACCCTCCACTTGTATCGCTACAATAAAAGATTATATTTCAGTATTTTAGTGTGTTAAATTGGATAATCGCCCACCAGCCTATGCGGAAGACGATCAGCGCGATGAGCATGATAATCTTGTC